>Ga0137452_1000037_pt1 | contig 58222 bp, 74 predicted proteins | sample EasRivERMGT513_2_FD_102312 | JGI IMG/M metagenome (GOLD analysis project Ga0137452, IMG submission 102312) | Soil microbial communities from meander-bound floodplain in the East River, Colorado, USA - East River MetaG ERMGT513_2 | ecosystem: Environmental > Terrestrial > Soil > Floodplain ...
CGGAACACATTCGGGGCGTCGGTCTACGTCGATCGGCTCTACTACTTCGACCCCCGGGAGTGAACGTGAACGCCAGCGAACTGGAAACCGCCATCCGCTCCGCCCCGCCGTGGCTCCTCATCACGATCGCCGGACTGTTGGTAATCATGATGATCGCGGCAGGACCGTTCGCCGGGTGGTGCCTGGAGCGGAAGAGGACAGCGCCGGAGCGCGCGTATACCCGAGCCGCCGCAGCGAAGTGGATCGAGACGGGCGAGGTCGACCTGACGGAGCTGCGGGCGGAGGAGCGCGCGAAGCTCAGCCTGAAGCCCCGCAACGTCGAGGGCAAGGGCTCCGGGGTCTATCAGTCGCTCTCCCGGCCGGTCACGGAGGAGACCATCCACGGTATCCGGTTCCACGACGGAGTCTCGGTATCCCTCCAGCCTGACGACGTCGTGGTCATCGCCGACCGGGGAACCTTCGTCCGTGGCGAGGCACCGAAGATGCAGACCTGGCAGCAGTCGACCTCCGAGTGGGTCATCCAGGAGCCTGCCGCGAACGTGTTCGACGCGGAGATCGTGGAGGAGGGGGACGACGGACTCAGCGAGGCAGAGCGCCAGTTCCTCGCCGACCCGCTGGGCTCCTGGCTGCTGCTGCCGCTCGATGAGTACGACTTCCTGCCGACTGCGGATCAGGCGGTCTCGTTCCTCCTGCGGGCGGATCTCCTCACCGGCGAGGGCATGGACATCGAAACCGAGTGGGCCGCATGGAACCTCTATGAAGGAGCGAACGCATGAAGCAGCTACGGTACACCTACTCAGTCGCCGAGTGGAACCCTGATGAGGACATCGTGCTGGGGGAGGGCTCCGGTCCCGCCAGCCACGTCATCGCCAACCTGGAGCGGATGATCGAGATCATCAAGGCCGAGGAGGCTGCCCGTACGGCTCCGGCCCGGCCGTCCGCCGTCGAGAAGGGTCAGGAGTTCGGCCGGGAGTTCTTCACCAAGGTGGCCTCGGGCGAGGAGCGGGCGGAGAACTGGACCCGCTACCTTCTGTCCAAGGCAACCGAGGAGATCCGGGCGGAGAAACCGGGGGTCACGGCTGACGAGATCGCCGAAGCGTTGGAGGAGCTGAAGCTCACGCCGGAGTTCGGGCTGGCGATCCAGGCCGGTCTCGCGTCCGGCGCGATGATCGAGCAGGCCCGTGAACTCCAGCGTCGCCGGGTCCAGACGGCCACTCCGGGCGAAGACCCCAACATGCCGGGGACGAGGGCAGTCTGATGCGAGACCTCAACGAACTGGCCCAGGAGATCCACGACAACGCTGTGGCGCACGGCTGGTGGGATAAGGAGTCCCACGAGGTCGAGGTCAACGGCTGCGGCATCGGAGTTTCGACGGAGCCCAGCGACCGCAACCCCTTCGAGGTGCTGGCGCTGATCCACTCCGAGGTCTCCGAGGTCCTGGAAGACCTCCGCAAGGGATTCGACCCGGCTGACCTCCACTTCGAGGTCAAGGGCGAGCAGGGTCTCTCCCGGAAGTACGTTCCCGGGGCCAAGCCCTGTGGCGTCCCGTCCGAGATGGCCGACATCATCATCCGCGTGCTCGACGCGTGCGCCGCCTGGGGGATCGACATCGAGCAGGCGATGGCCCTGAAGATGGAGTACAACATCAACCGCCCCTACCGGCACGGAGACAAGCGAGCATGAAGGCACGCATCCTCCCCCTCGGGGACATCGCGGAATTCGGCAAGACCGACTCGGCGGTGCTCTCGATCGTCATTACCCCGCACGAGGCGGGCGTGATCCTGGAGACGCTCGCCGACCCTACTGGTCTGGAGAGCGAGCCGATCCCGGTTCAACTTCTGCTGGGGTACCTCCGGGTCATCGCCGGAGGGGACGTCGGCACCGTCGAGGAGCAGCAGGACGCGGTCAACACGGACGGCCGTTCCCTCCGGCGGAGAGCCCACGTCATCGACCCGGTCAACGTCATGATACAGGGCGGTTCCATCAGCACGGTCGGGCACGTCAGCCCGAGCGTCATGGCTCGCCGAGTCGCTGAAGAGATGGGGACGCATGTCCAGCGCTGCAACTGCGAGTACCACCGGCTCGCCCGGGGTGGCCGGTAGGGATCGCGCCTACCCGGTACCGGCCGGACCTTCCATCATCGAGATGATCTGGAGCCGCCTGGTCGAGGAGACCTCCATCCTTCTGGACCTTGATGGCTGGGGGACGGCCGACGCGGTCAAGTGCCGGCAGATCGGGAAGTGCCTCGGATTGGCGGAGGCGCTCTCCATCCTTCTCAACCCCTACAACCCCAACATAGAAGAGGTGCGGACGGAAGTCATGCGTCGCATCCGGATCGGAGAGCAGGAATGAGCATGGCAGAAGTTGTCAAGGGCGTGGACCTGACCGCGCTGGGCACGCCGCACGAAACCCTGGGCGGAATGCTGGAGATCCGGTTCACCAACACTGACGGCCACACCGAGGTCTGGATGGTGAAGGCTGAAGACCTCGGGACCCCGGACTTCATGCGGGACAACCGTGTTGTCAAGCTGGCCTACCTGGACTCGGGGGTCGACTCACGTGTCGGCCTCCTCCTCCAGCAGAACAGCGCCTTCCGCGACCACATCGTTGACCACCACCGTGAACTCGCGGAGCTGGGGGCCGACTGGAGCTGCCATGCAGGCGTTCTCGCCGTTCCGCCCAAGGGGACAACGGCCGATGCCGAGAAGGCGGGCTGATCACCCCTGCGGGACCTATAACGCCTATCAACTCCATATCCGGCGCGGAGAAATCTCCTGCGAACCCTGCCGCGAGGCTAACCGGGTCTATAACAACGAGCTACGCGCAACGAAGGATCAGCGGGCACAGGAGGCGGCACGAGCCGTCCGGCGGTACAAGGCGCTACTCCGGCTCGCACAGGAGTACCCGACGCGGTTCCGCGAGATCCTGGTTGAGGAAATGAAGGGGCTGGTATCGCTACCGCCCGAGGACGAGGAGACAGACGATGAGATGTAGCAGATGCGGGGCAGACCTCGTGGAGGTCGACAACCCGTTCCGCAAGGAGTTCCGCCACCGCCGTGGCGTCGAGTGCGCGGCGAGCGAGGCAGCGCTGGAGGTGCCCGAGCCGCACATCATGGCGCCGGACTCAGCAGTCTCGGGCCATGACCACACGGATGGCGCGTACCTTCCGAGTGGACCGGGCAAGGAGGTCTCGCGGTATGCCGACGCGGCGATGTTCCGGAGCGAACCCATGCCGTACAACGCGGATGGTCGGGTTGTGCCGACCGCCTACCTCCTCAACGCGACGCCGGACCCCCTGGGTAGCCTGGCGGCTCTGAATGCCATCTACACGGGCGGCGTGTACCGGAGCCTCGCCGACGTCACGGATGACATGCGCCGGGAAGCGCTTGTGGAGGTCCGCAAGAACAAGCTCCAGGGTCCGCTGGAGGTGATCCAGTTCCACTTCCTTCTGGAGGGCGTCAGCCGGTCGTTCACCCATCAGCTCGTGCGCGGGCGGAGGGCGTTCTACGCACAGGAGTCGCTCCGGTTTGCGGTCGTGGAGGGCGACCCCTGGACCAACCGGGTCGCCGTTCCGCCCAACTACCAGCTCTGGGCCCAGGACCAGCAGGACGCATGGGAGGATGCCACCATCGCATCCCAGAACGCCTATCAGCACCTAGTCAATTCGGGAGTTCCGGCTGAGGACGCGAGGGGGCTCATGCCCCACGCCATGACGACCCGGGTCCATTGGGTCGTAACGCTCCGAGAGCTGCTGTACGTAGCAGGGGTACGTCTTTGTACCCAAGCACAGTTTGAATGGCGTACGGCCATGGCTAGCGTGGTCAAATCCATTCGCAACGCGTGCTGGACGCCGGAGGGTCCGGTCACCTCACTCGTCGGCCGGGCGAACGCGGCTCAGTACGACTGGCAGTACAAGGCCATCGCCGATCTGCTCCGCCCGATCTGCTACCAGGAGGGCAAGTGCGGCTTCAAGGCGAAGGCCGACCGGTCCTGCTCGATCCGGGAGCGCGTGGACCAGAACGAGGCAGTCAACCGTCCCTCGTCCGAGTGGGGCGAGCCGATCTGGATCGGTGATCCGGACGTCGTGACGGACTACGGTCCGCCCTATCGTATCCAGGCAATCCAGCCCGCTGAGTGGCTCGCCGACCCGAAGGCAGCGCGGTAACTGTGCGTAGCAACCGGCGTCTCCGCCGGGGGGAGGAGCCGGTGGAGTTCCGCCCGCTACCCGGGCAAGAAGGCGACTGGGCAGGTGCCGACTACCTACCCCGAGAGCCGATCTGGCTCTGGCTCGGCATCTACCCGGTCGCTGGGTACCTAGTACTTCTGTTGGCATACATGGGAATGGCGGCATTATGAACCACGAGGAACTGAGCGCGGCAGTCCAGGGCCTGCTGGGCTTTCGGATCGAGGAGCGCGTGAACGACGCGGTTCTGGTGCGGGGTGAGGGAACCGCGCACGTCACGGTTCGCCCGGCCACCAACGCTGAGGTGATGATGTACCTCCGGCTGCTCGGGCTCGTGTCTACCCTCAGCGACCAGACCGCCGCAGGCGAGAAGGCGCGCGAGATCGAGCGCCAGATGGGGGATGCGCTCCAGGCTGCCGACGCGCGGATCAAGGAGCTGATGATCGCGAACAAGGGTCTGGGGGAGGAGCGGGCGTTCCTCGCGGAGGTCCACCGGGAGCGCATCAACTCCATGCAGGCCAAGCACGACGCCGGACTCATCGCGGCGGCTGAGCGGATGCAGGAGGAGTGGCTGCGGAGGTTTGACGCTCTGAAGGCCGAGCAGGACAAGCGGGATCAGGCCTGGGCGAGGCAGATGGAGGACAGCGAGCACGAGATCCGGACGACCCGCTCAATGCTGGAGAACGCGGAGAGCGCTCGCGAGTCTGCTGAGGAGGCGAAGGAGTCGGCCGAGGAGATGGCCAGCCAGATGCACTCCCAGCTCTCGGACGCCGAGCAGAAGATCGTGGAACTGAAAGCCGAGAACGCTTCGCTCCAGGAGGAGCTGAAGAAGTTCGAAATGGCGGAGGAGAAGTCATGAGCAACGGACAGTTCAACCTGGGACCGCTGACCCCGGAAGAATTGGGGGCGTATGAGGTTCACGTCGGCGATGATTTGGCGCCACCGACCGGGAGCGAGGTCACGATGCAGATCAAGGCGGGCGGAGTCTCGCCAGAAGCCTTCATGCTGATCGCGACCGGGAGCACGCCCGAGGAGTGGGCGAAGGTGGGGCTTCACAAGTGGGAGCACTACCGGAACGTGGTACTCCCCTCGGGTAACCCAATCGCCATGGCGGTCCACGAGCACGGGCTGCTGAAGCTGATCCCCTTCCTCATCGGTCGGCCGGACCTGGAGATCACACCCGAGGACGAGGAGCGGATCCACGGCGAGCAGAATCGGAATCGGCAAGTGGGGATCTCCAAGCAGCACATCTGGCACGGGCCGCACATGGAGAGCCCTAGGCATGAGCTGACGACTGAGGAAGTCGATGCGCTTCAGTCGGTCCTGAAGGGGGAGAGCATCGAAGGCTGGCATGCGCGCCAGACACAGTACCCGGCCGGGTCGCCGGAGCGTCAGATCCAGGATCTGGACGCGCGTAACAACGACGACCCGCACCGGCACGAAGAGGACGCCCGGCCGTACCCCAAGGCTGGCCTGGACTTCGGGCCGCCGCTGGAGCTTCAGCCGGGCGAGGTCCCGCTGGAGCCGGACTGCGGATGATCGTGCCTATCTCGGTCTACGTCTTCATCATCGGGACCGCCCTGATCATAGCAGCGGTCTGCCTGGGGATCATCGCGGGCGGACGCTGGCTCTGGGGCCGAGTCGTGGATGCCTGGCGCCGGGCGGAACTCCGACGTCTGGCCCGAAGGTACAACTACCGCAAGGGGAACGGCAAGTCATGACTGAAGATGAGGTCTGGTACGACGGGACCTCGGGCGATCCAACCGTTGTCTGGTATGACGGCGGGGGCACTACCGGGTGGGCGGTCTTCTCCGTCCACCCGGACGCGCTAACGGACCCTGAGTGCTTTGTGATGGATAACGTGACGTTCTTCGCGTGTGGGGAGTTCTACGGCAACGAGTTCATGCAGGTGGACCAGATGATCGCCCTCGCGGAGCTATGGCCCGGGGCGGCTCTCGGTGTAGAGCATTGGATCCTGTACGACACCCAGAAGGACCGCAAGGATGAGAACCTGACCAGCCTGGTCCGGATCAACGCGGCCTTCCGCTACGGACTCCACTCGCGGGCTATGCTGCGCCAGCACTACGCCGATAAGGGTGGGGCAATGATGCCAACCTTGCTCGGGGAGGGGGGTGCACCGGTGAAGCGGCCGATCCCCGAGGTCTACCGCCAGACAGCAAAGCTTGGGGTGCATGATATGCCGGAGGCTGCGCTCCACTCCGCAACGTACCAGGGGAAGTCCCTCTACATCCTCACGAGGGGGAGCGAGCATGCCCGCGACGCGGCCCGTCACGGGATGACCTTCCTCAAGCGCCTGAAGGGGAACCCGAAGCTCCGCGCAGAAGCCTTCCCGGCCCTCGCGAGGCTCTCAGAGACCCCTTCAGCGGCGTAGAGTTCAGCCCCCGGAACGCGAGGAGCCTACATGAACACACCATATACGGAATCTGCCCGAGCGTACTTTGAGGCTGGCTGGTCGCCGATCCCGCTGCCCTTCGAACAGAAGTCCCCGGTGCCCGACCAGTTCCCTGCCGGGACGAAGCAGATGTTTACCGGGGTGGGCGGAGTCTACGTCACCGAGGAGCACCTGAAGGTGTGGCTCTCCGCCAAGGGGAGGGCCAACGCAGGCAAGCTCTCCTATCCGCCCGGGAACGTGGCGCTCCGGCTACCTCCGGGGGTCATCGGGGTAGACGTGGACGCCTACGGGGACAAGAAGGGCGCCGAGACCCTCCAGGCTGCCGAACTGGAGTGGGGCGCTCTCCCGCCCACATGGGTGACGACGTCGAAAGACGATGGGGTATCAGGGATTCGGCTCTTCAGAATCCCTGAGGGTCTGAAGTGGCCGGGCCAACTGCCCCAGGGCGGAGGGGTGGAGCTACTCCGCTGGGACCACCGGTACTGCGTCGTGGGGCCGTCGATCCACGACAGGACCAAACGAACCTATGGCTGGTTCCGCGAGGTCGAGGAGGGTGACGATGGCGGGTACGTCATGCGGGCATCGCCGGATGAGTTCCCGGATGCGCCGGGTGACATCCCATGGCTCCCAACAGAATGGGTCGAGGGCCTGACCCAGGGGCAAGAGTTCCGCGCAGATGATGTGGACGAGTCGCTCGACGGGGACAGGCTGAGGAAGTGGCTTGGAGAGCGGAACGACCCGGATAGCCCGTGTGCCCATATGCGGAAGATGCAGACGCGCTGGAGCGTCTCGGTGCAGAAGGGGTCGGATGACGGCGGGGCGCACGATGAGATGCGGGATGCCATCTGGGGCGCGCTGAACGACGCTAAGGCGGGGCACGCCGGAGTCATCAAAGTGTTGGCGCACATGAAGAATGTGTTCCTGGAGGCGGTGAAGAACCGGCGCGCGGACGAGGGCGCCGCGAAAAGTGAGTGGGCGAGGGCGGTACTACGCGGTGGCCAGAAGGTCACGGCGGACGGGAACGAACCGGAGGAGGATGACCCATGCGAAGCGTTGCCGGGGACCAGGAAGGGTCCGGGGTCCAAATCGAGCGGATCGGCTGGTGGGGGCCGGAGCGGCTCACGAAGCAAGAAAGGTGGTGGAGCTTCGGAGCCGGGTGCCTCGTCCCCCTCGGGTACGCGGTCTGGCTCGCGTGGAACTTCCATGGAAGACCCGGGACAGGTTGGGTCCCGCGACGTCGAGGAGTGCAACGAGAAGGGCAACGCTAACCGGCTCGTGCGGGTGATGAACGGCCGGGCGAGGTGGGTCGAGGCGTACAACAGTTGGTACCTATGGGATGCACGTCGGGGCATCTGGGGCGCTGACGCCGATCGGCAGGTGGACCGGTGGGTCGTGAAGGCGGTCGATGGGATCACGGAGGAGGTGGCATTACTTCAGGGCGAGGAGGCCGAGAAGCAGATCAAGGCGTTCAAGGCGCACCAGAAGTCCTCCTATAGCCAGTCCAACCGGAGCGCCATGAAGGATATGGCGAAGGGGCGGAAGGGCATCATGCTCTCGGCCGACGCGTTGGACCTTGACGCGACACTACTGTGCGTAGGCAACGGTGTCGTGCGACTCGGCGAGGTGAACGGAGCGGGCGAGATCGCGTTAGGGCCGTACTCCCCGGACCACCACCTTACCATGGCGACCTCGGTGAAGTTCCGCCCAGGGGTCGGGCGAGGAATGTGGCACGAGTTCCTGGAGCGCTTCCTGCCCGATGTAGAGGTCCGAGAGTGGCTGCAGCGCATCGTCGGCTACTCGCTCCTGGGTCGGAACCAAGCGCGGCTCCTCGTGGTCCTGAAGGGGAAGACGAGCACGGGCAAGAGCACGTTCGCGGAGGCGATCCGAACGGTGCTCGGGGACTACGGGGCGCTGATGACTGCGTCGATGCTCCGGGACAACGCCGATGACAAGCCCCGCCCAGACATCCTGGCGGCTATGCACCGGCGGCTGATCGTGGCGGAGGAGCTAGGCGCGGCTCAGCATCTCCATGCAGACCAGATCAAGCGGCTCACCGGGGCGACCCCAGTAACGGCGCGCGGTATGCGTAGCAACACGTACGTGACCCGCGTACCGGCGTTCACGCCCTGGATCGTGTGCAACGACGTCCCGACGATCGAGGCAGCCGACCCGGCGCTGAAGCGGCGAACGCTTGTGGTGCCATTCAATGTCCAGATTCAGCAGAAGGATGAAGACATCAACTACTTCACCCGGCTGATCGAGGAGAGCGCCGAAGAGATCCTTGCCTGGGCCCTAGCGGGGCATGCGGCCTACCTCGATAGGCCGAATCTGTCCGACCTCCCGGCAGGAGCCCTCGCAGCGGCTACGGAGTTCGCGGAGAGCATGAACGAGTTCTCCGCGTGGCTCTCCGAGTGTACGGATCGGGGTGAGGAGTTCTATGAATTGCCTTCCCGGCTCTACGAAAGCTATGAGGATTGGTGCCTGCGGAATGGGGTGACCGGGAGGGACAAACTGACCGGAACGAAGTTCGGAATGCGCCTGAACGCTCTGGAGATCCTGAAGGGTAGGCGGACGCTCGGGGGCAAGCAGCAGCACACGAGAGAGGGCATCAGGCTCGTCCGCGAGGGGGCTAACGAGTCGGTCTAAAGGTCGGTCTATCAGGGTCGGTCTAGTAGTCCAGGCCAGACCGACCCTAGACCGACTTGGAAACCGAACCCAGTCTACAGCAAATGCCCTGGTCAAACCTATTACAAGTACTATATTAGTCTGGGTAGACTGGGTATATACCCTACGGGTTCATATCCGCGAGAATAGGGTTGATGCCCTGGTAGAGCGGTCGGGGGATACGGCTATGCAAGATTTGAATACGAAAAAATGAAACCCAGTCTAAGATCGACTAGGAGAGCGTCTGTGCAACTCGTCCGAATTCGGAGCGGCTGGAATAGACAGGGAAGCAAATGGTATCCGGGTTCTCCGCCTATGGCAGTGCTTATGGATGCGAAGAGGATCAGTCGGCATAGCGGAGAGAATTCGGTTGCCTCTTGGCTGGACCATTGCTACATGGCCGTGGATGAGGAGACGGGGGAGCAGGTCTGGGTGTCGGAGCCCTATAGCCTTGGTAATGATTTCCAAGATGATGCGAGTCTCCTCCGGCAGAGTGGATTCCGGGTGGACGTCAGTCCAGAGTTCCTTTCCTGGAGGCATTCGAATCGTGCAATCGTGGTCGTTGTTCAGCGGGTAGCGGAGGGTAATGGCAAGTAGGTAGCGTACAGTAATGGTTGCTGAGAGTAACTACAACGACAGTTCTAGAACTGTGGGGTATTGGTATGGTTTACAGACCATCTGTCGGGGAGACGGAGTTTGGCGGAGTCGCCGGACCGTTCCCAGAGCAGCAGAGATTGGCGCCCTCGCTACAGCAGGAGATGTGGGCGGACTACGCCACTGATGAGGCGGGAGGGCAGGATGCCGATGGCGGCGACAAGTCCTCGCCGGAGTGGGGTGCGGACAACATCGGCCGTCCGCGCGACTCGTTCAGCATCATGAGCCCGGAGCCGGACCTCTCGCAGGTTGCGCCCTGGAACGGTGAGGCGGAGGGCGAGTGACCATACTCACCGACCGGACGCTGCTTATGGCACTGTCGCACAAGGCAATCGGCGTGTCGTCGCTCTCGGGCGGAGAGCGGCCGGGCGGAGTCGTCCAGCCTGCCTCGATCGACCTACATCTTGGGGAGCACCTGACTGGTTTCCCGCTCGCCGAGACTCCGATGGGCATCGCCGACCCGGAGAACCCTCCCATCATGGAGCCTCGCGCTTGGCGTCATGATGGGGACTTCGGGGACCACTACCTTCTGAAGTACGGCGAGATGGTGCTGGGGACCACCGAGGAACGCGTCATGATTACGCGCGGTTACATTGGCCAGATCGAGGGCCGCTCCTCGCTCGGGCGGCTCGGGCTCTTCGTCCACATCACGGCCGGGTACATCGATCCGGGATGGGGCAACCGACACGGACGCCTGGGCGGAGCGCCGATCACGTTGGAGTTGCTGAACATGGGACCCCATCAGATCGTGCTACGCCCGCGTATGCCCATCGCTCAGCTCGTGATCCACTCGGGGAGCGCTCCGGCGGCTCTCGCGTACGGGCACGAGCGTCTGCACTCGAAGTACGCCGATTCCGGCGACACCGATGGCCCTATTGGCGCTCGCGCCTAGGCTCTATCCTTGGGCTCCGGGTACGCTATGCCTGGAGCCCAAGGAGGAGGCCAGAAATGCCACCACGTAAGCGAGCACTCAAGGCGGTACCCAATCCGCCCGAGGAGATCAAGCCCTACAAGCTAGGCAAGAACAAGGCCCACTATGCTGCCCAGCAGGAGCACCACCTGGGGCCGGATATGCCCCCGGGGCTATACAAGGATTACCTGCCAACGGCGGCTGAGATCCCACCGAAGCCACGGACCGAACCGCAGATGGCGTTCCCCGGACCCGGCCATAGTCGGAAGGGCAACCCGGAGTGGCAGCTGTATACCACCTTCGACCCGGGAGATCCGTTCAAGGCCATCTCTCGGGAGTGGCGCGTTCGCTGGGTGCCCCAGGACGACCGACGCTGCGTAGCGCGGGGGATCGGGAAGACCTCCGCGTGGCAGGGCAACCGATGCACCCAGATGAAGATCAAGGGCGCTAACGTCTGTCGCTTCCACGGCGGAGCGCTCCCCAACGTCAAGAAGGCCGCGCAGGCTCGTCTAGCGATGGCTGCCCTACCGGCGGCTGAGGAACTCATCAACATCGCCCTGAAGAAGAAGGGCGTCAGCGACGCGGACCGGATCAAGGCCATCATCCAGATCCTGGACCGCGCAGGGGTCGAGGGCAAGCAGACTATCCAGGTGGAGCTTTCACTGTGGCAGAGGACGCTACAGAGCGTCTACGCCCACAACCTGGCTGCTGAGGGCGAGGAACTCCCCGGGCGTGAGCTGGAGGAGGGCGTGGACTACGTGCTGGAGGATGACGAGGAGGCCGAAGATGGTAGCGGAGAGTAGCGAGTTGCCAGAGGTAGCGGAGCGTAACCAGCCTGGGGGCGAGGCAGAGCTCACCCTGGAGGGCGGAGACTGCCGCGTTACGGTGCGCGGCCCCGAGCGCGCTAGCGAGGAGCCCAACGAGTGGGCCAAGGCGCTCCTGTCCGCGTACGACGTCTGGCGGCAGATGTACGCCACGGTCCACGCCGGTCGCCTGGAGGAGATCCGGGCGGAGCAGAGCGGTCCAGTCGTGTCCGGCTCGGCTGGCTTCATCCAGGAGAGCTCACCCGAGCGCCGGAACCAATCGCTTCCGGGCGGAACGGGGGCACGGCCGGTATGAAGGGCGTGGTGGTGGAGATCCCGAATGCCACGATAGAGATGGAGTTCTCTCCGGCCGAGGATGAGCATGATCGGGATTTGCTCACCTTCCGGTTCCATAACGAGGAGGGGCAGCACTGCTTGGTCCGGATCGCTAGCCCCCGGCTTCTGATCCTCGATGACGGCCAAGAGCTGGAATACCCATCATGACCGCTGCCATTACCGCGCTGGAGGAGGGGTTCCGGCGAGCGCTGAGATGGACGCCCCACCCGGTCCAGGCGGAGGTGCTCCGATCGAGCGCGCGTAACCGGGTGCTCGCCGGAGGCCGACGTGTCGGGAAGAGTCAGACCGGCGGCCACGTCCTCATCCCGAAGGCATTCCAGGCGCTAGGCGAGCGCTCCATGCTGGAGGACAAGGGAATGCGACGCCAGTACTGGTGTGTAGGGCCGGAGTACAGCGACGCGGAGAAGGAGTTCCGCGTGCTCTACAACGGCTTGAAGCGGCTTGGGGTCGACTTCGACAAGCCGGGTACCTACAACAACCCGCACACCGGCGACATGCACATCTCGCTCTGGGGCGGGCTCTACATGGTGGATGCCCTCTCCGCCAAGTACCCCGACACCCTTGTCGGCGAAGGGCTCTCGGGGGTAGTCCTCTCAGAGGCCGCCAAGCTGAAGCCCACCGTCTGGCCAAAGTACATCCGGCCGACCCTCGCTGACTACGGAGGGTTCTCCTACATGGGGTCGACTCCGGAGGGTAAGAACTGGTTCTATCGGGCCTGGCAGGCCGGGCAGGACCCCCTCAAGCCGGACTGGGCCTCATGGCGCGTCCCGAGTTGGGCTAATCCCCATGTATACAAGGACATGCAGGCATTCGGCCTGGACGCCGACTACGCGATCCGGGCTATGCAGAAGATGGTCCGCTCTCGGGTCCTGCCGGATACGCTCCCGACTACCGACCCCATGGGGAATGCTCTGCGCTCCTTCGGGGCGGCTCCGGGCCAGGACTGGCAGAGTGTAGGGAAAGCGCTGGGGATCGACCCGGAGGCGGTCTCGCTCATGCTCGACCTCTCGGAGGAGCTGTTCAACCAGGAGGTAGCGGCCCTCTTCAACGAGTTCGTTGGTCGCGTCTTCAAGGAGTTTGACGAGGAGATCCATGTCACCGACCTCCAGTATGACCCAACCTGGACCACGTATGCCTGCCTCGACTATGGTTTTACTAACCCATTCGTGTGGCTGCTGGTACAGGTTGACCCACACCGAACCAACATTCGCATCCTCGCCGAATACTATGAGGTCGGCAAATCTACGGAGGAGGCAGGGGCCGAGATCGTTGCGCGTGGCCTGGCGCCGCAGTCCCTGGTGCGCTTCTTTCCGGACCCGGCCGAACCGGATCGATCGGTACAGCTTGCGAATCTGCTACAGGTCCGTAGCGCAGGCGGTACTGGCGGACCTCTTGCAGACCGTCTGGAATGGATCCGTCGCAAACTCCGGCCCGCAGACGAGGTCGCTCACCTATCGATGGACCACGCGGAGTGGGTGCCGCAGCTCCAGATAGACCGCCGTTGCAAGGACACCATCCGCGAGTTCAACGCCTACCGCTACCCGAAGAGCGCGGAGGAGGCTGCCGAGAGCGGTCAGAACATCCCCGAGGCACCGCTGAAGAAGGACGACCATTCTTGTGAAGCACTCGGCAGGTTCATGGTAGGTATGTTTGGATCTCCATGGGCTCTCGGCGATGCACCCGCGAGGCAGAGCACCGCTCGCGTTGGGCGGAGTGCCAGGACACGTCGGCCACCAGGCCGGTAGGCTAGGCCAACATCACGAGGAGGGCGGGAAGCCAGCCATGGCTAGCGATAACAAGTACAACTCCGTGATCGGATATCTGGGGTCTCCGCTCCCAACATGGGTCACGGAGGCCGACGACCAGAGGCGTGTCGCGGCCTACGATGGCTATGACGCCATGTATAAGAACGTTCCGGGCACCTTCATCATCCGGAACGGGGTCGACGTCCCCATCTACATCCCGGGCGCTCGCCGAATCGTGGAGGCGACCAACCGATACCTCGGGCGGGGCTGGACCTGGGCCGTGCAGAGCGTCAACCCGGACGCCGGTACGGCCGACTCGCAGACGGCGGAGCTTATGTTGGCTCTCAACACGCTGTTCATCCGCGAGGAGTTCAAGTCCAAGTTCTTCAGCCTGAAGCGCCACATGCTCCAGCGTGGTGACGCGATCTTCCACATCACAGCCAACCTGGGAGCGCTCGCGGGCTCCCGGCTCGTGATCTCGGAGCCGCATCCCCGGAACTACTTCCAGATCCTGGCAGACGGCTCTGATGACGCGGTCATCGGGTGCTACCTCGCCGACATGATCCTGGCGGACGACGGCAAGACGTCCGTGGTGCGGCGTATGGAGTACCGGTACGACCCGGCCGGGACCGGCAAGGTGTTCGCCCGCCTGACGTTCTGGGAGCCGGGCGGCTGGGATGACCGGTTCGTGGACTCGCCCGCCCTCAAGCCCGTCAACACGCCGATCGCCTACACAGGTCCGGCGAACGCCCAGCTGCTCACGGGCTACATGCTGCCCGACTCGGTCCGGACGATCCCGGTGTACCTGTTCCGGAATCACCGGGAGGGTGGTGAACCCTTTGGTACGTCCCAGATTGCTGGGGTCGAGACGCTGATTGGGGCCGTCAACAACACGGTCTCGGACGCTGACATCACCCTGGCGTTGCAGGGCCTGGGGGTCTACGTCACCGACTCGGCGCGGCCGGTCGGCGATGACGGGGTGTCGGAGGCGGAGTGGATCGTTGCCCCGGGCACCGTCATCGAGGTCAAGACTGGCGCGAAGTTCGATCGGGTGCAGGGGATCGGCTCTACCGCACCGTTCCAGGAGCACCTCGGGTACCTGGACGACTCCATCGAGAAGAGCGCGGGGCTCTCGGCTACGGCCGTTGGCAACGTGGACGCGTCGGTGGCCGCGTCCGGGGTCGCGCTCCGGCTCGACATGGCGCCGATCCTGGCGCAGAACGAGGAGAAGGAGGTGGAGCTGCTCGGTCGGCTGGACCAGATGTTCTTCGACATCGTGACGATGTGGCTCCCGGTCGATGGGACGACGGTGCCGCCCGGCCTAATGGTGACGAACTCCTTCGGCGACCCCCTGCCCAAGGATCGCCAGGGGGTCATCGCCGAGATGGTGGCGTTGGTCGGTGCCGGGATCGTCTCCAAGGCGTTTGCGGTGGAGTACCTCGGGAAGGAGTTGGGATACCAGTTCCCGGAGACGATGCTGGATGAGGCGTTGGCCGAGGCAGCCCTGACCGACCCTGCAGGTGACCGCATTGGCCAGGAGGCGGCTGGAGGGGGTGAAGTCGCCCCTCCGGGTACCCTCCCGCCCGCATAACGCCTTAGAAACCATCTGAGAGGGTTCTCCCGTGGCGCTTACCGCCCCGACCCCGCAGGACTGGCGTACCCAGCAGGCGATCGTCCTTCAGCAGGCCGACGCAGCGGTCATCCGTCTGCTCAAGCGGGCCCAGCGCGACATCAATGCCCAACTCCGCGAGATCCGGAGCCGTCCGGCCGGGATCGGGCGGGATGTCCGCGAGGCACAGCTACAGCTCGTCCGGCGGAACCTCTCCGAGCAGCTGGGCAAGACCTGGCGCGAGTTGGGCAACCTCGTGGAGGCAAGGCGGGCGGAGGCGGTAGCGCGGGCGATCAACTATCAGAAGCAGCTCGACACGTTCAAGCTGTTGGGGGCCAACGTTCCCGGGGGCTCCGACATCGCGGAGAACATCGCTCGGGCGGAGGCGTTCCAATCCTCGCAGGGGATTGACCGGATGATGGCCCGGACGACCGGTGCGAGCTACGTTCCGCTGAGTCGCCGGGTCTACAACTCCAACGTAGGCATCAACTCCCAGGTCGACCGGATGATCAACTCCGCGCTCGCTCGGGGATTGTCGGTCGATGAGTTCGCCCGGGAACTCCAGCCCTTCATAGACCCCAACACCCCCGGGGGCATACGCTACGCAGCGCTACGGCTCGCCCGGAGCGAGATCAACAACGCGGCTCATGCTCAGGCGGTCTCTTCGGTGCAGGGGCAACCCTGGATCAAGAAGATGAAGTGGAACCGCTCGAAGAGCCACCCTCGACGGGACATCTGCGACACGATCGCGGAGGGTGGGCCGTACGGGGATGGAACCTATGACAAGACGGCCGTTCCCGTGAAGCCGCATCCGCAGTGCTTCTGCTTCCCAACGGCAGTGGACGAGGAGTCTGACGATGACTTCCTAGACTCGCTCGTGGGCGGGGAGTTCGATGACTACCTGGACGCCAACTCTCCGCAGGAAGACGGCTCTCCGCCCAACCCAGTTTCGACCCCCGTAGCGCCTCCTCCGGCCCCAACGCCGGTTACCCCAACCCAGCCCCCACGTCCGGGGGCTAGCAGGCCTACGCCCACGATCCTGACGGACGAGGAGCGAGCGCGACGCAAGCGCGAGCAGATCGATGAGGCCAAGGCCATGATCGCGGCCGGGAAGACCCTCCCGGAGGTCACGGCGGAGTTGAAGCGGAAGCACAAGCTACCGAACTCTCAGGCGCTGCTCATCTGGCAACAGGCTAACCGGGAGCACAAGGAGGAGCAGGCTCGTAACGCGCTCAGCGCTCGCCCCGCCCGGGTTACCACCAGTACCGCCCCTACGCCTTGGCCGGAGCAGGATGACCGGTCTATTGCGGCGATCGTCACGCTGCCCCCAAGCGGAGCGCGGGATGAGGTGATGCGCGAGCTACGGCGCCAGAATGCCTTGGTTCCCAACACTTTGGCAGAGCTGGTATCTGTCGGTATGGCTACGCATGCCGATCGGGTCCGGGTTCGCTCGATGGATTCGCTCGCCTGGTACCAGCCCTGGGATCGCCGGATATTCCTGGGCAACGACATCTTCTCGGACCGGTATGAGAACCAGGTCTGGACGATGGAGCGTAACACCAACTGGTGCTCGCGAACCGGACACAGCCATTCGGGCGGACAAGCGGTGCTAGCGCACGAGTTTGGCCACCACGTACACAACATGCTCGACCGGATGCCCTACGGGGACCGCCGGACGTTCTACCATGCGGTTGCGAATGCGCTTGGAATCCAGCCGCCGGTGGCGATCTCGGATGCGAACCTTGAGGAGTGGATGACCCTAAACAAGTACGCGATCATCAACCAGGTCTCCAAGTACGGGGCGACGAGCATCCAGGAGATGATGGCTGAGGTCTGGCAGGAGTACAGCACGAGCGGGGATGGCTCCAGACCGGCTATTCTGGCTATTGGCAAGCTAATGCAGGACCTCGCCGAGAGGGGCGCTGGAAGATGAACAGCAGGACGCCGAGTATGTGCCGGGCATGCGAGCGCTTCTCGGGCGGAGTGTGCCAGGCGTACCCGGATGGGATTCCATCGGCTGTCATCTTCTTCGGCGAGCCGCACGTGGTCCCGCGCGAGGGGGATCACGGGCTACAGTTCAAGCAGGGCAACAGCGAAGAGCAAGTCCAGGCGTTCGAAGACTGGCAGACCACCTTCGGATAGGCTTGGCGGCGTCAGGTAACCTAGCGAGGAGACAGCATGACCCAGCCAGCGGACACCACCGGACAGAGCGCCGGTGCAGGTGGACAGAGCGCCACCGGAACCGAAGGCACCGCAACGGGGACAGGGACGACCACCGCGACCGGTCAGAGCACCGGAACGGAGGCCACGGCGACGGCACCAGCGATGGTGACGCAGGCCGAGTTCGATGCCCTGAAGCGTCAGCTCCAAGCAGCAGACCAGAACAAGGCCAAAGCGGAGGCGGAAGCCAAGGCGCTCAAGGACGCACAGCTGTCCGCCGACGAGAAGGTCAAGCAGGACCTGAAGGAGGCCCAGGAGACGCTCGCCAAGCGCGAGGCCGATCTGCGGGCCGCCCAGATCCAGAACGCCTTCGTCACCGACAACACCTACCAGTGGCACGACCCCAAGGCCGCGCTGAAGCTCGCCGACCTCACCGGCGTCACGATCGAGGGCGAGACCGTCAAGGGTCTCAAGGAAGCGCTGAAGGCAGTCGCCGACGCGTTCCCCTTCATGGTGAAGCCGAAGGAGGAGACCGCCGGAGCGACCGACACCACGACCGCAGGATCCACCGGAGTCACCGGTCAGGGTTCCGCCGCTAGCCGGACCGGAGCGACCAACCTGGAGGACTTGAAGAAGCGATTCCCGGCCATGCGCGGGCGGGTCAGCTAACCTTCATACGACACAACAACAACGCCCTGAAGGGGGTGACTTATGGCACAGACCCAGTTTGGCCGTTTCGACAAGTACGACGGCATGGTGGGTGGCTTCCGGGCTCCCCTCAACGCGGCGTTGAGCGCCACCGGCGACGACACCGGCAAGATCCAGGCAGTCTGGATCAACACATCCGGCCGAGTCGTGATCGGCGGCTTGACCTCCGAGAATGCCACGATCGGCGTGATCTGCCCGACGCGAGTCATGGGAGCCAACGAGTCCATCGACGTCATGACGTCCGGCGAGATCGTGGGGGCCGTGAAGACGGCCGGAACCGCGTGGGCCGCTGGCGACATCGTCACGGCAGCCCTCACCGGAGCCGTCGGCTCCACCGCAGTCGGCGCAGGCTTCAAGGCCGTCGGCAAGATGCTCACGACCACACACATGGTCGTTCGCTGCCCGATCCCAACGACTTCGATCTGAGTTAGGAGGGAATCCCAGTGCCGAACGGCATTCACGCGTCTGGGGACGTCCTGACTCGCACCCGCGATGGTCAGGACCTCAACGCAATCTGGAACCAGTACCAGGAGCTGCTCCGGGCCTGGAACGCGACCCGTCAGCCGCTCATCGACCTGCTGTCCTTCAACACGGACCAGATCGTGGACGACGTCGCACAGGGCGTGGAAGAGGACTTCGAAGAGGCCACCGAATTCGGCCAGCCGAAGTCCATCCGTCCCAACGTCACCATCCAGCAGCGCGCGTACGACTTCAAGTGGTACGACGTCGCGACCCGCTTCACGTTCCAGTTCCTCTCGGACGCTTCGGCGGCCCAGATCGAACTGGCGCAGTCGCAGGTGCTGGAGGCCGACAACCGGCTGATCTTCAAGAAGGTCATGCGGCGGCTCTTCAACAACACCAACAACACCACGATCATCCAGAACACCGCGTACCAGGCCAAGCCGCTCTACAACGCCGACTCCGAGTTCATCCCGGACTACGCGGGCGTGTCCTTCAACGCCGCAACCCACACGCACTATGTCAAGTCGGGTGCGGTGACGCTGGACTCCGGCGACTTCGAGACGCTCGTGTCCCTCCTGGAGGAGCACGGCTACAAGCGGGCCACCGGCTACCAGATCGTGGTCATGATCAACCCGGCGCAGGCTCCTTCGGTCCGCTCCTGGCGGGCGAACGTGGCGAACCTGAACGGTGCCGTCGCGCAGTACGACTTCGTGCCCCCGCGCGGCGTCAACATCATCCTGCCGAGCACGGTCGCGCTCTTCGGCGACCAGCCCGCGCAGACGTTCGCCGGGTTCGATGTCGTCGGCGCATACGGGCCGTACCTCGTCATCATGGACTCCAACATCCCGACCGGCTACCTGTTCGCGTTCGCCACCCAGGGGTCGGCGACGTCGACCAACCTGGTCGGTATCCGCGAGCACGCCAACAGCTCGCTGCGGGGCCTGATCCTCAAGGGCGGTGACCGGAACCAGTACCCGATCATCAACTCCGCGTACATCCACGGTTTCGGCACCGGCATTCGTGCTCGCGGTGCCGGAGCGGTCATGCAGCTGGCGACCGCCGGAACCTACGACATCCCCGCGCTCTACGCCTGAGGAGGCTGATCCAAATGAGCAAGCAAATCGATTGGGCCCAGCCGGTCTCGGACGCGGACCGGGCGTGGGCGGAGCAGTTCCCCGCGCTGCACGGCGGGAACCTGGAGGCCAACGCGATCCAGTTCCCGCGTGAGGAGCTGGAGACGCTGGACGGCACGGACGACGACGACGTGCCGTACACCCAGTGGACCGTGGTGGAGCTGACGACGGAGGTCCGCCGCCGGAACGCGGAGGATGGCAAGACCCTCCCCGTTCCCAGCAAGAAGCCGGATCTGGTGAAGGTCCTGGAGGACGACGACGAGGCATCCGCCTGACCGGCGGATCCAGAAGCGAGCCGGACGCGCGACCTCCCCTTGGGTCCGCGTCCGGCTCTCTCCAGATTAGGGGGAGGTGGCATGGCAACCGTTGAGCAGGTCGCTCAGCTCCGGCGGATGATCGCGGAGCCCGACGACACCACATATGACGATGAGATGCTCGGCGCAATCATCGACTCCTATGCGGAGGCAACCCTTCCGCTGGCATCGTCGGCGAGTAACGTCTGGCTCCAGAAGGCCGCGACATACGCGGAGTTGGTCAACATCTCGGAGGGCGGCTCATCGCGCTCTATGGGGGACCTCCACAAGCGAGCGCTGGAGATGGCCAAGATCTACCAGGTTCAGGTCGACGGAGCCGTGGACGCCGGACGTAGTACCCGGATCGCAAGGCTGGTGCGCTGATGGCGACCGACGCAGATCTGTTGGTAGACCAGGGTTCCAGGTGGCAGGCGATCGTTGAGGTGACGGTCGAGTGGCTGACGGACCTCACCGGCTACACGGCGCGCGGGCACGTCAAGGCGTCCCGCACCCTGGGCGGAGCGCCGGTGCTCTTCGAGTTCGATGCCTACATGAGCGTGGACGTCCTCAACCACCAGGTCCTGATTGACATTCCGGCCGACGTCTCCGCCGCGTGGGTCTGGACGAAGGGTGTCTATGACCTTGAGCTGTTCGATGGGGACCCTGCCCATGACGTCCGGTTCCTCCAGGGTGACATCAAGGTAGACAAGGAAGTGACAGTCCAGTGAAGCTCTATCGGAGCGCTCCGGCGAAGTTCCTCAACAAGGAGATCGACTGGGATTCGGATGCTCTCGTCTGGACCCAGCACACTTCGACCTACGCGCCGAACCAGGACACCCACGAGTACGTTTCCAGCCTCACCAACGAACTCTCGACGGCCGGTGGCTACACGGCGGGCGGTCTCGCCATCGCGTCGCCGACCCGGACCTACACGGCAGCCAACTCCTGGGGAACGGCTCGGGCGAACTCCACCGCCTATGCGGTCGGCGACGTCGTGCGGCCTGCGACCGGCAACGGGTTCCTCTACATGGCGGTCACGTCGGGCACCTCCCACTCCGCGATCCCAACCTGGGGCACGGACCTGGGCGGACTGACGACTGAGGGTGGCGGCACGGTCACCTGGGAGAACATCGGCTCCGGTATCACCGTGTTCGGCTGCTCGGACCCGTCGTGGCCTACCGCGACGTTCGGCCCGGCCCGGTACGCGGTCCTGAGCGACCGGACCCCGGGCACGGCAGCGACTCAGCCGCTCATCGGGTACGTCGACTACGTGACCGACCGGACGGGTGGCGGTCTCGCCTTCACGGTCAACCTGCACCCGCAGCTCCGCGCGTTCTACGTCGCAGCACCGTAGGGGGGTGAGTCAGGGTGGCCTGGGATACCAACGGAAGCAACCAATACGCGCAGTTTGCTATGTCGGCTGCCCTGAAGGCGGCTGCTGGCGGACCGTTCACGTTCGGCGCGGTCGTCAATCTGGACTCGACGGCGGATGGCGCCCTGATCCACATGATGGACGGCACCTCGGGCCGTCACTTCCTGGAGATCTTCGGCACCTACAACTGGGGCACCTCCGCCGCAGCCAAGGCTGGACCGGCCGGGTCGACCGGCTCATGGGTCCACATAATCATGTCGAAGGCGACCGGCAATGTCGTGCCGGAGTACACCATCATCCCGCTGTCGACCGGCACGCCCTCCTCGGGGACGTGCACCGGCGGGAACCTGGGGAACGGCGCGGCTCCTGGCGCATCCGGCGTGATCCAGATCCTGCGGTTCGGGACGTCGGCGAGCGAATGGGTGGACGCGAAGGTTGCCGGGCTCTGGGTCCATGCCAGCTACATGGACCAGACGGCTCGCGAGGCTCTCCTGACCTGGGCGCTGACGGTCACGGCCGCGTCGGTCTCGACGCTCGGTTGGGCGGTCCGGCTCGACACGCTCTCCACGATCAACGATGCCACCCCGGGCGGAGGGAACGAGACAGCCCGCTTTGGGACCTCGCCGTTCACGCTCGTGGCCGACCCGACTGGGGATGCCAACGACTTCTTCGGCGGTGGAGGTACCGCGACCGACGTTCCGGACGCTTCGCCGGGTGGTCACAGGCTCCGCTCCGCCTACGAGACGGTTTCTACTGGGGTAGCTGTGGCGGACAGCCCACAGGGCGTCCGCTGGAGGTCTCCGGAAGGGTCCGGCGTTCAATTTGGCGTAGCGGCCACTGACAGCCCCTCCGGGCTCCGGTTCCGGTCTGGCTACGAAACCGTGTCGACCGGGGTGGCCATCTCGGATGCCGTGAACGGACTCCGCTGGCGTTCCGGCTATGAGGCGCTGACCCTCGGGGTGGCCGTAGGCGATGTCCCCTCGGGTTGGCGGTTCCGCAGCGGTTCCGATGGGGTCACTATCGGTGGCGGAGCCGTGGCGATCCCGGACCTCAGCCCCGATGGGTTCCGGCTCCGCTCCGTGGGCGGAGAGGCAGTCCTAGGGCACCTGATCGGTGACTCCCCGAATGGTATGCGGTTCCGGGCGGGAACATCCGGCGTCACGATCGCCTCTGGGATCTCGGACGCCCCGACCGGGTTCCGCTGGAGGTCTGCCTATGAGGAGATCATCGGCGACATCCCGATGGATGCTCCGGAGGCGACGATCATCGCAGAGGTCTTCACCGAGCACGTCACGGTGACTGTGCCCCGAGTTAGGTTGACGGCTACCGTAGAGACCATCGACATCACGGCGGCAGTCAGGAGGTTCCGCGCATGAGCATTGAAACCGAACTCCGGATCAACCGGCGCAACACGTTGGCGTTCATCGCGGCACGGCCGACAGTCATCACGCTCATCCCGGTCGAGAAGGTCAAGACTCCGTCCGGCGGTACGCGCCTTCAGGACCTCCCCCCGCGTACTGCGCAGACCCTCCGGGTAATAGACCAGAACTCCCACACCGGCAACGTCCCCGGGCTCCTTACGTCGACTGACGGACGTCAGCTCAAGGCGGTGTTTCAGCTTCTCGGGCCGTACGATGCGGTCATGGCTGTAGGCGACCACTGGGCGGGCGAGGGCAAGGAGCGCTTCGAGATCGCGGAGATGTTGCCCTTCAACGGTTATGAGCGTCGGGGCGGGGTGGTCCGTCTTGCCTAACAGGAGCGGGCTGGATTGGGACTCCGGCGACATTCAGCGTCAGTTGGCACTCCTCAACCCTCGCGTGAACCAGTACATCCAGGCCATCATCGACCGATCCGCCCCGCGAGCAGAGGCGTGGATGAAGGTCAATGCGCCGTGGACCGACCGGACATCGGTTGCCCGTAACACTTTGCGGGCGTTCCGGCAGAGCGACGGTGACAACCATGAGCTCATCCTTGTGGGCGGAGCGCCATATCAGATCTACCTGGAGACGCGTTGGGCCGGTCGCTACGCGATCATCCAGCCCGCGATGCTTCACTGGGGCGCGATTATCATGGGCCAGATGAATGGCCTTATGGATAGGCTGGGGAGACGATGACGGTCCGGGAAACCATGTACGGCATCCTTTCCAGCGACTCCGCGCTAGCAGGGCTCGGGTACGGAGAGGAAAACGTCTATGCGAATGGCGCACCGGACTCTCCGCCCGAGGTCGGCGACGTCTGGCTGGTCCTGAACTGGGGGGAAGAGGCTCCGGGGCTCCGGGGTCAGCGCGGCCGGACACGCGCAGGCGTCTGGGCGCTCACGATCTGGTTCTATGACAGGCAACGGGATTACGGCACCATCAACTCAGCCATCAAGCGGACTCGGGACGTCATGGACGCGATCGAGCAATCAGGCTCCGTCCTCTGCACATCATGGCAGGGTGATGGGGTCGACGGGTTCGATGACGTGTACCAGGCAGCGTTCCGTACCTCCACGTATACGATCGTAGCCAACGGAGACTGAGGAGGATCGAGCATGCCAGGAACCAGAAGGGTTGAGCTGCCCGAGGATGACGCGCCGCAGGAGCTGCCCACCGTGACGGTGGAGTTCGTGGGCATGCCGCCCTACGGCCGGGAGTTCGTCACATCCCACACCATCGAGCGGTCCAGCGGGAAGATCGGCACCGCATCGGAGCGCAAGAGCTTCGCCGGTCAGGGGATCGAGGTGCCCCAGGATCTGGTGTGGGACGCCTCCAACGGCTACAAGGTCAAGGTCGACGCCAGCCTGGTCGACCTGATCGAAGGGCTCCGCTCGCAGGAGTTCCTGAAGGTCCACGAGTAAGCAATGAAGGAGATCCGGTGCCCCGAGGGAATCCTGTTCGGCCTCCTGCCCGCTGATACGGTGCTAGAGGTCAAGTGCAGGAGCCGTCGGTGTGGTGCCGGACCTGGAGTTGTTGTCCTGCACCGATTCGCGATCCCGGGCGGGGCGCTCATTGAGACTCGGCGCTACCGAGACCCAGAGCAGAGAGAGAAGGTGAAAGACCAAGATGGCACTGAATGACAACCGACTCCCGTACGGGCTCCGGGATATCAAGGTGGCGACGCTCAGCAACACCGGCGTCAAGGGCACCCTGGTGGACCTCCCCGCAGCGCAGACGCTGGAGTTCACCGAGACCACCACGGAGCAGGAGCTTCGCGGTGACGACGTCATCAAGGCGAATCGCACCACCGTGGAAGCGGTCGAGTGGACCATGGACGCGGGTGGCATCAACTTCGCCGCCATGACGGTCATCGCGGGCGGAACCGTCAGCTCCTCGGGTACGACGCCAAACGTCGTTTCCAAGTGGCGGCGGCTGGAAGGCGAGGCATACCCGGACTTCTACATGGAGGGCCAGGCGCTCTCCGAGTCCGGCGGTGACCACCACACGGTCATCCACCGTGCGAAGGCCAGCCAGATCTCCGGCACGCACCAGGACCAGGAGTTCTGGGTCAGCCACGCCGAAGGCACCGGTATCGGCACCCTCACCGCCGCGAACGTCGGCGCTGTCTGGGACATGGTGGCGAACGAGACCACCACCGCAATCGCGTAACAACTGTTGTAGCACAACAACTTCAAGGCGAGGATCACAGAGATGACAAGCCCCGAAACGACCACCGCCGACCGCTACGCCCCGACCGCGTGGGGGGGCACCGCCGACGAGGAGGTGCCGATGCCCTCCGGCCAGCTCTGCCGGGTTCGCAAGCTGGACTTCGCCGACGTCATGGCGTCGGGCCTCCTCGACAAGCTCAACACGCTGCAGGGCGTGGTTGACAAGCAGATCCGCAAGGGTGAAGGCCAGCCGCCGATGGACCCGATGAAGATGATGCGGGACCGCCGGACGGCCGTCCAGTTCTCCGACATCCTCAACCAGGTCGTGGTCCTCTGCGTCGTGGTGCCGAAGGTCGAGATGCCGCCGGAGGACAACGACGATCGCCTGCTGGGGGTCGTCTACGCGGACACGGTCGGCATGATGGACAAGATGGAGATCTTCTCCTACGCCATGGCCGACATGGGGGCGATGGAGTCCTTTCGTGGCGGTACCAACAAATCTGCTTAACGCCTGGCGCATGTCGAAGGCTATGGCCCAGCGACCGAGTGATGTGTACCGGGTCGAGGAGCGGCACGGCAACTGGGTTGCCTACTGCTTCGACGCGGCGGTGATCGCCTGGGGCACAGCCTTCGACGCGGCTCTTGAGGGGGCTGCGAACGGCGCTAAGACGGCGGATGCTGGGAAGCTAGCACAGCGTCGCGTCCTTCGAGCCTGGCTAGGCGCTGAGGCGACTGGCGGGTATCGAGACCCCTCAAAGAGTTAGGAGGCAACCGACAGCATGGCCTACAGTCTAGGGTTCGCGCACGGCCGGATCACGCTGACCTACAACGGTGGGCCTGCTGCGGCTCAGCTCCGCGCTGACCTCGCTCGCATCATCGCGCTCGCCGGAGCCGCGCACTCCTCCATCCAGCGCTTCGGCAAGCAGATGGATAAGATGGGGGATGGGCTTCTCACTGCCGCCAAGTTCGCCGGTAAGGCGGCTCTGGGGGTCACGGGGCTAGTCCACGCAATCGGTGCGGTCGCTGTGGTAGCCCAGAACCTTGCCCCGGTTCTGGCTGCCGCGTTCGCTCTCCTACCGGGCATCATCCTCGGTGGCGTCGTGGCGATGGGGGTCTTCAAGATCGCCACGAAGGGCGTCGGCGACGCCTTGAAGGCCGCTGGTGGTGACGCGAAGGCATTCGAGGAGGCCATCAAGGGTCTGTCCCCGCAGGCCCAGAAGTTCGCGCGGGCCTGGAGGGACGCGGGTAAGGCGCTCGCCCCGATCCAGAAGCAGATGCAGGACGCCTTCTTCAAGAACACCGGCCCGCAGGTCACGAAGATCGCCAAGGCTGTCGGGACGCTGAAGGCGGAGGCAGTAGGCGCGGCCGGAGGTTTCAACCAGGTTTTCCTACGGGTGCTGGAGTTCGGCTCCTCGGGGACCGCCATCAACACCATCCGGTCGCTCCTGAAGGGCGTCCGGGAGTTCCTCCTCAACATCGATGGGGCTATCAAGCCTCTGCTCACCGGGTTCTTCAACCTGGCGCGTCAGGCGGGCGAGTTCGGCGGAGCGCTGGGGAATGCTCTCGCCGGACCGCTCGTTGCGTTCGGCAACTTCCTCAACAACGTTAAGTTGGAGGATGTTCTCAGCGGAGCCATGGATGTGCTCCGCCCGCTAGGCGCCCTACTGGCGTCGCTGGGGTCGATCATCAGTTCGGTCTTCACCGGGCTCTCCGTGGACGGCGGGGTGTCCCTCGGGGTCATCGGCGAACTGGTCTCTAAGCTCGCTGAGTTCCTGAAGACGGCGGAGGGTCAGGCGGGGCTACAGGCCATCGGACAGGCCATGTCGGTCATTGCAGGGGCGACGGGAGAGGTGTTCCTGACGCTCCTCAAGGAGCTGACGCCGGTCATCATCGCGCTCGCCCCGGGACTCGGGGAGTTGGCGCTGGCCATCGCCGACGTTCTGGTGCCTGCAATGGAGTTGCTCGGCCCGGTCCTAGTTGAGGTCGCGAAGTTCGCCAGTGCCAACATGGACTGGATCGCCCCGCTCATCATCGGCATCTACGGGCTCGCCGCAGCGATGAAGGCATATGCCGCCATTGCGAGAGTCGTTGCAGCCGTCCAGGCCGTGCTGAACTCGGCGCTCCTGGCCTCCTTCATCGCCTGGGTCCGGACTACTGCCGCGACGATCGCTGCCAGTGCAGCCCTTGTCTGGCACCGGATCGTGACGCTTGCCAGTGCGGCCGCTACTGCGATCGCGTCGGCCGCTACTGCGATCTGGGGCGTCATCACGCTGATCGCGACCTCGCCGATCACGCTGATCATCCTGGCAATCCTGATCCTCATCGGCGTTATCGTCCTTATTGCGACGAAGACCACTTGGTTCCAGGATGCCTGGAAGTGGGCCTGGACTGGGATTAAGGCCGCAGCGGAGGCGGTCTGGAACTGGATCAAGGGCACACTCTGGCCGGGTATCCGGATGGTCTGGGACTGGCTCTTCAACTTCATCAAGCAGAACGTCCTGGGCATCATCGCCATCTTCAACAGCATCTGGGGTGCAATCCAGTCGGTGATTGGGTTCTTCCAGCGGCTCCGGGATTCCGTTCTGGGAAAGCTGGGTGAGCTGCTGAGCTTCATCCGGTCGCTCCCCGGGATGATCGGCGACGCCCTGGGCAGTCTCGGGAACCTGTTGTGGAGCAAGGGTAAGGAGCTTGTCCAGGGATTCATCAACGGCATCAAGTCCATGTTCGGGTCGGTCCGCAACACCGCCTCTAACCTGATCGGTATGGTGACGGACTTCCTGCCCGGGTCGCCCGCGAAGGATGGCCCGCTGAGCGGGAAGGGATGGACGCCCTTCCGGGGCAAGAGTCTCGTGGGCGGTCTCATGACCGGTATGGAGAGCCAGCTCACAGCGCTCCAGCGTGTAGCCGATCAGGTTGCGTCGACTGCGGTGCCGCTCCTCCCCACCCTGGGCGGAGAGGCAGGCATGGGGCTATCCACCATTCCGGTCGCTCCTCCGGCTCCGGTCGAGTCGCACGCGGAGCCAATCGTCATCCAATCGTTGACTATCAACGTTCAGGGCGTTCTGGACATGTCTGACCCGCAGGCCGCCCGGAAGATCGCAGTGGCCGTCAACGAGGCCATCGAGAATGTGAAGAGGGAGTACCGCTGATGGCCTGGGGGACGATCACGATTGGCGCCCTAACGCTCAAGGAGACCGACATCCTGGAGGACGTAACCAACGCGAACTCCGGGGAGCGCTCCGTCAAGCTGGAGGGTGCGGAGACGGTACCGGGCATCACCCTCGCGCAGGTTGAGGCCAAGCAGGAAGACATCATGGGGCTGATTGACCGGATCATCCCGGTCACATTCTCCCGGAAGTCCACCTATGATGGGTACTACTTCGTCAACGACACCAATACCCAGTATGAGAAGTGGGTCGAGGGTCCGGCGCAGGTTCGCTGGTCGCTCTCGCTCATCCTCGTGGGTGGGCAGGACGCGGTAGACATCGAGGCCCAGTTGGCAAACGTGGTGCGGGCCAACGACTTTGCCCAGGCGGGTGAGCGCTGGCATGCACCCAACATCGGGCACTACGGGTATCAGGTTGGGACCTCCGTTCCGGCGATTGTCGCCCGGACGTCGGCCGACGGGGTCATCAACGTATATCGGAGCGTTCCTGCGGCCACGACGCCCCGCTGGGGCTCTCCGGTCGCCTCCTTCGCTCTCGGACGCGCGCGCATCCTGCAAAACGCGATCGAGCGGACTGGAGTCGGGACATCCCTCACGCCCGCCTTGTGGGAGCTGAACAACGGGCTCGTGCGGGTTCTCCCGGGGACCGGCACCACGACCCTGTTCGTGAGCTGCTGGGACTCCGGCGCGTGGGCATCAAAGTCGTGGGATCTCCGGATCGGTGGCACCACGATCCTCCCGGCCGACATGCGCTCGGTAACCGTGCTCCGCAACGACTTCGAGATGGTGTCTATCCGGATCATCGTTCAGATGCCCACGGATAGCTCGCGCCACATCGTGGATCTCAGCCTCCGGCGGGGTTCCCGGTTCATGGAGGGCTACATCCAGCGTCCTGCTTCCGGGACGCTCACGGTAACTGCGGACACGGTCGAGGCGGGGACCTCGGTGACCGGGCTCATCCGCGCGACAGCGAACGACGCGGCCGGGAACCGGTACGTTGTCGGCTCCGCCCGGAGCTTCACCGGCGACACCACAAACGGTGGATTCACCAAGTCGGCTACCACCACGCTAGACTTCTACATTGGCGTGGAGCTCAATGGAAGCAGTGCCGTCTCAGGAGACGCAGCCGCCGACCTCCAGGCTCAGTACATCGCAGCGATGGCGGAGAAGGTGGGGGTGGTCCGGCGGTGAGTATCACCGAAATCAAGCAGGCGATCGGCGGATGGGAGGTCCGGCTCCGCCGAGACACGCCCCGGGATGTCCTGGACGCGCTGTCGTTCTTCGGCCACATCGCGGTCGTGCCGGGTCGTGTGGATCCCAAGCAGTACGGGGATAACCTTCTCACGACGGCTCGCTACGTCGGCGTGTACCGGGGTCGCGACTCGCAGGACTCCTTCACCCTCAAGGGCTCCGGCATGGAGTTCTGGCTTGGGGACGAGGATGACAAGGGCGACGTCTTCGAGACCGCCGTGGTATTCAACGCTGTCACCTTTGCGACGGCCATGGCCGGACTCCTGCCTGCGGGCGGATCGATCACGGCCGGAACCATCAACTCCGTCGCCGGGACCTACACCGGCTCGCATCAGTGGGAGACGCCCCGATCCGCCCTGACGTACGTCGCCGATACCTTCAACGCCGAGTGGCGCGTGAACGGTGATGGCACGCTGGATGCTGGTACGGTGGCACAGTTGTACGTCACGACGCCACGTGCCCTGTTGGTCCGTAAGGGTGTTGGTGCTGACCTGCTGCGAAAGGCGTTGGCTGGCAACCTTTCCATGGGCGTCGACATCGAGGACACGACGACCCGTGTGGTCCTCCTCGCGGAGGGCGAAGGAGAGAACATCGCGACGGGTGACGCTGACGCATCGCCGACGCCCTACAAGGACATCCACGGCAACGCCATCAAGGTGACTCGGCTGGTCTCGGAGAGCGAGACCTCCACGGCCAACGCGGACGTCCGGGCCCAGCTGATGCTGAACCGGTTCCTCAACCCGCGTCGCTCGGTGAACCTGTCCACCGATGAGTTCGATGTCAAGGGCACTTTCAAGGTCGGCGACTACATCGACGTCTTCGACCCCATCAATGGGTTCTACGACAACGCTCGTGAGGCGCCGTGGGAGGGCGATCGGATCAACCCGATGGCGCTCCGGTGCGTCGAGATGAGCTGGCCGGTGATCGCCGGTTGGACGGTGGCATTCCGGGACATCAACGGGGTCTGGATCGACCTCTCCGCGTACTACATCCCGGAGGGCGGACAGACCACGCTGGTCGTCGGCGACTTGGCACGCGGGCTCTCGTCCGTGGGCGGAGAGCCGATCGGCATTCGGCCGAACCTCCCGTCCACCGGTCCAGACTCTACGATCCCTGCAGCGCCAGTCTTTGGGGACTTTAGCACCGGCTCATACCAGCCTGAGAACGGGGAGTGGACGAAGGCCGCCATTCTGGCGACCTGGGCCCAGCCGCTGAACGGGGACTCCTCGACCATCACCGATGGCGGGCACTATGAGATCCGCTACCGGGTCAACGCCTTCATCGGGTACGGAGTCCGCTGGGGTCAGATGACACCCTACCGGTGGGGAACGCTGACCGGCAACCGTTGGGGTGCACCGATCACAGACCCGATCTCCTCGGGTGAGTGGAACATCGTCTATGTCCCCTGGGGCCAGACGCAGATCCTGATCCAGGAGCTGACGCCCGGGGTGGAGTATGAGTTCCAGATCCGGGCGCTGGACTCGGCGAATCCGCCCCATCAGGGGCCATGGTCCGGCTCGGAGTTCGTTCTGGCGTCGGGTGACCTCTTCGCCCCGTCAGAGCCTGCCGTTCCTGTGATTGCCTCCTCCCGCTTGGCGATTCAGGTGACCCACAACCTTGGCCGTGCCTCGGGCGGAACGTTCAACCTGGAGCCGGACCTCGCCTACCTCTCGATCCATGTTGGCAATGAGCCAGCGTTCGCTCCGGTCGATTCCAACCGGGTCGGCAAGCTACTAGCCAACTCCGGCATGATCACGGCGAATGTTCCGGCGGTCGGCACGTTCCAGGTCGAGTCGACCGAAAACATCTGGGTCAAGGTCATCGCGGTCGACCGATCTGGCAATCAGTCTCCGCCCTCCGCTTCGGTGCAGTCGTCGGCGACGCTCATCGACTCCGCCCACATCTCGGACCTCACCGTCTCCAAGCTGACAGCCGGGACGCTGACCGCTGCGGTGATCCTGGCTGGTTCGATTAAGACTGCTACATCCGGGGCTCGTGTGGAGCAGGATGCTGCAGGCATGCGGGCCTACAACGCCTCTGGGGTCCAGACCTTTGAGGTGGATGCTACGACCGGGGATGTCGACATCATCGGCCGCTTCGAAGCGCGGAGCGCGGTCGGCGCCTCGATCGCCCTGGAGCCCGTTGTGGGTGTTGATGATCCACAGATCCGGATCGTCTCTGCCAACGTAGTCTCCAACCGGGGCAACATTTCTGCCTTTTCCTTTGGCGCTACGGATACCCTGGAGTTGTCCTCCAAGGACATCGCGACCGATGTCGTGGACGGCGCCTACATGTGGATGACACAGAGCGGTGCCAACATCAGCCTGAAGCGGATCGGTGACGCCAATGACTTGGCAAAGGTGGCGCTGAACACTGACGGTGTCATTATCTCCTCGCGTCCCTCTGGCGGGACGGAGATCTACCTTGGAGTTGGGTGGCCGTACCCTGGTGTGTTCTATGCCCGAGGTCAGCTGGCGGGCGGGGCGCAGCACTCGGATGCCATGTTCTTTGGTGGTCAGGGCACTGTCGGAGCTGGGTTCGGGGCAATTGCGATTGGCTATGGGCTTACCATTTCAGGGCCGCGTGTTACGCCGGTGTACTCAATCTCGGGGGCAGGAGCAACCTTCAATCACTGCATGACAGCATTCAGCCTGACAGGGTTTACCATTGCCTGGAGTGATGCCCTGTCACACTCGTACTTCTGGCGTGCGGTAAGGGACTGATATGTATCTGGATCTGATTGACGTTGCATCGCATGGTGACGATCAAATCCTGGCAACTGTGGATGTCACGGATGATGAGGGGAAGACCGTTCGAACAGCCTACATATTCCCGAAGGACACTATGGAGTGGAGGGTGGCCGAATACGGGATTGACCCCGCCGACACCCAGACGCTCCTCGATATCATCCTGTTCGAGCCCCACGTCCAGATCGACCCGGACTGGCATCTCTACAGCGCTCCTACCGTTGATGACGCCCGTGATCACCTCCTCGATAGGGTCCAGGAGCGCAAGGCCGAGAGCGACCGTATGAAGCCGGTAAAAAGTCAGGCTCTCCGGAAGGGGGAGCGTCCAGTTCACGATCGGCTGGTGGACCTCTGTCATATGGGCCCGGAGGTCATTGCTGTCAAGCAGGAGCTGGTGGGAGTCCAGCGTCAGCAGGCGCTTCAAGTCCGGCGCCGGGATCAAGCCGTAACCCCTCGGGCCGCAAAGTTCCAGGGAATCCTGAAGGAGATGAAGAATGCCATTGACACCAACAACGCGGCTCGGGCTAGTGAAGCCCGATCCGGACCCGGTCACCGGTGACTTTGTTGACGTCACCGTTATCAACTCCAACATGGCGAAGGTGGATGACGCGGTCGGTGCCTTTGTTTGCACCTCTGTCACCCGGCCGTCCTCGCCCTGGGATGGGCAGATCATCCGCGAGGCCGACACAACGCGTCTCGCGGTCTGGAGTAGCGGCCTGTCCGCGTGGCAGACTATCAACGCTCCGGACACCGCGACGTCCAGCGCTCGCCCCGGAGCGCCGTACATCAACAACCTGGTTCGGGAGAGCGATACCCGCAAGCTGATCATCTGGAACAACCCGGTGGGCGTGTGGGACTACGTCGGCGACGGCCTGACCATCTGCACCTCCAGCACCCGTCCGGCCAACCCGTACTTCGGTCAGCTCATCCGCGAGACCAACACCAAGCGGATCTACGTCTGGACTCCTTCGGGGGCGTGGGAGCTGGTATCCGATCCGGACCTCAGCGCTGCTCAGTTGCAGGTTCGGCTGGACTCCTGCCGGTTGACGGGTATCGGCGCGTACCAGACCACGTCCACCGACCCCAGCGAGATCGTCAAGATTCGCAGTGCCTCGCTGAACCTGGTGAACGGGAAGTCCTACCGGTTCAGCGGCCAGATGATGTACGTCACGCCGACCGACGGCTGGACCATGGAGATCCACAAGGACTCAACCGCCGGAACGATGGTGGGCGGATGGCGCCTGGATCTCAGCACGATCGGTGCCACGGTCGCCTGGGATGTGACGTGGCCCTGTACCGCCAACGAGAGCGGCGTGCAGTTCTACTACGTCGCCAACCGGCTGTCAGGCACCGGAACGCTGACATGCTACAACAACCAGGATGGGTTCAACAGCACGTATGCGAACATCGACATCGTGGGCTCCAGCTCCGGCGTCCAGCGCGACGTGGCTTAACCTAGGGGGATCAGGGAAGGGAGACGTACATGGTTCTGACCACTCCGGACTTCGCTCTGCCGAGTCCGAACCCCAGGCGGGACAACACGACCGACGCGGTGTGGTGGCTTCGCTGCCAGCTCCTCGCGCTCCAGGCCGGGACTCAGGATGGCGGCACCTACGCCAACAAGAAGGGCTTCCACAACAAGGGGAAGCAGTGCAAGGACTTGGGAGCTTACAACTCCGGCACCGACTACTCGATCCGGCAGGCGATCAACCGCGCCGGATCGTGGTGGAGGGACTTCTCCTCCGCCCATGACTGGACGTTCACCAACGCCCAGGGTGGCAACTACAGCACCATCGCGCTGTACACCAAGCGTCTCATGGACGCGGCGCTCGATTCGAGCGACCCGCGACTGGACGCGCTGTACGAGTTCTACGGGCAGGCCGACACCGACAGCCACGTGGAGGGCTGGAACGAGTGGGAGGAGCGGGACGTCACATCCGACTCCTCGCACCTCTGGCACATCCACACGTCGTTCCTCCGCAAGTTCTGCGGGGACTTCTGGCAGATGTGGGCGATCTACACGGTTCTCTCCGGCCAGACCAAGGCGCACTGGCTCTCGACGCTCCCCGGAGCGGGCGGACCGCCGGTAGAGACTCCTCCTCCGCCGATCCAGGTGCCGTCCGGTCTTCCGGTCCATGCGCCAGGCTCGCGTACCCTACGGAACGTCACGCCGGACACAAAGGGCACAGACGTCCTGTTCCTCCAGAAGTTCATTGGCCCCACGCGCTGTGGCCCGGCCGATGGCGGCTACGGGAACAAGACTGAGTCCGGGGTCCGTTGGTACCAGGGGATTCGCGGCATCAAGGTCGATGGCATCGCCGGTCCCCAGGTCTGGCGCAACATCGGGGTGTGAGGCACGGGGATCGTCTTGATCGCCAACGAGAGGAACGGGAAACGTGAGTGAAGTGGTCGGCTTTCCTGACGGGGCTGCGGGACGTGGTGACTATGGCCTTGGGGTCATACACCATCGTGAGCCAGGTTCAGATCGCACGGGACCATCCAGCATCGGTGAACTTCTTCCTCATCGCGGCCGGGGTGGGTCTCCTGGGGGCTCCGGGGGTCATCGGCGTGTTCCAAGTCCGTCGTGGCAACGAGCTAACCCCCGCTACTCCCGAGCCGTCATCTATACCTCCGGGTGCGCCGCAGCCGGAGCCATCGCCGCAGCAACGGTGATATACCTGAAGGTGTCGGGCCTGGCATGACCAACGGGGAGGCACGGAAGGCCGCGACGCTCGCGGAGGCGGGGCGAAGGGTGGAGGCTCGCCGCGTTCGCGTCTGGTACGTGGTCCTGATGGGCTTCCTGGGCATGACGCTGGGGCTATCCCTTGCGTTTGCCTACATCTCGCAGACCGGGCGAGAGGCACGGAAGGCTACCTGCGCTGTCGTCGATGCCAACCAGGAGGTGTACCGCGAGACTCCGCCCACGACCGAGACCGGGCGGAATGCCGCTGAGGCTTGGAATAACCTCGCCAAAGCACTTGGATGCTGAGAGGAAACCGTTATGCCGCTTGAGATGAACACCCGAGGACTCGTGGCGCTTGCGCTGCAGTTCCTCCTCCCGTTGCTCGTCGGCCTGCTGACGAAGCAGAGCTGGACGCCGGGGCTGAAGGCTGTGCTGCTCCTCGCGCTGACCGCCGTGACGCAATTCCTGGTGCAGCTACAGGACTTCCTGACCGGGCCGGACGGCTCGCGCTTCGACTGGCAGAGCGTCGCCTACGCGGTGCTGATCGGGTTCGTGGTATCCGTCGCCACGCACTTCGGGCTCTGGAAGCCGACCGGAGCCGCTGCGACCGCGCAGATGAGCTTGGTGAACGACGGCCACTCGGACGACTACCCGGCAAGTCGCCGACGCTGATCGTTCGCCCTCCGCAGAGCCCCCGGTACCCTCCTCGGCCGGGGGCTCTGCCATGTTTGCGCTGGTAGTTTGTGGCATCCTAGGACGCTAGGACAATGCAAAAGATCTTAGAAATTTGTTGCTCTGCATGGGGTTTCGGTTTCGGGGTAGACGCGGCACCAACCGTAGGCTAGAGTTGTACTTGTGAGGGAGTGAAGTTCTCCCGGCCAAGCGAACAAGGGGATTCAGATGAACCAGGTCAGCATCGTCAAGGGAATCGTCCGGGGCTACTTCGCCGGAGCGCTCGCCCTCTCCGCCACCCACACGATCCACTCTTTCGAGAAGCTCGGGCTGGACACCGGCGAGCAGTACGTCACCCCGCTCGCCATCGACGGAATCGCCATCCTCGGGCTCATCATGCGGGGCGAGAAGTGGTCCACCGATACCCGCAAGATCGGCCTCCGCATCCAGATCGGGGCAGGCGCCCTCCAGCTCGCAGCGAACGTCTACGCCGCCAGCAGCACGGGCGGGATGATCCTCGGGGTGCTCGTCGTAGCGCTCTACCTCCTCGCCGAGTGGCTCTCGGGCCGGATGGTTACCCGGGACAGCGAACTCGCAGCGGAGGCGCTCGCGGAGGCGCTCTCGATCGCTCGGGCAGAAGAGGCTCGGGTCCAGGCCGAGAAGGACGCTCGGAACGAGGCAGCGCGGGTCCGCCGCCAGGCCGCCCGGACCGCCAAGCACAGCGCGGAGGTCTCGGAGGCTCGCCGGATCGGCCGGGCCAAGAGGAACCTCCAGACCGCCTAGGAGCTACCGAGAAGCCCCCTCTTCGGAGGGGGCTTTCTCGCGTCCGGGATACTTAGCGCAGCCCTCTCAGAGCCCCTCTAAGGAGATCCGCATGCGCTTCCTACCTCGCCCCTCCGGTCCGGCCGAAGAGGGTTCTGCAGCCATCTGGGAGCGTCTAGTCCACGTCGAGAGCATGGCCCAGGAGCGCGACCTTAGGTACCAGCAGCGATTCGACGCGCAGAACACCGCGCTCGATGCGGCCCGGGTGGCGGCGAAGGAGGGCGTTACCACCGCGCTCATCGCGGCAGAGAAAGCCGTGGACAAGGCCAACATCGCCAACGAGAAGCGTTTTGAGGGGGTCAACGAGTTCCGCCAGACGCTCGCCGATCAAGCGCGCGACCTCATGCCCCGGGCAGAGTGCGAGCAGCGGCTAACCCAGCTATCGACCCAGATCGCAGCGCTTACGGGCTCCTCGCGAGCCGGAGCTACGGCGCTCTTCGGTTGGATCGTCGGGGCGGTCGGATTGGTCGCGACCCTTCTTGCGGTTACCGGAGTTCTCGGCTAGCGATTTGGGCCGAAGAGGGTAGAGTTGCTCTTAGGCGGGAAGTTCCGCCCCGGAGCGAGGAGAGCGAAGATGGCGAAAACCGAGACCCACCGCTGCGTTGGCGACGAGAAGGAGTGCGAGTACCCGGCCGTCTGCGGGGATTGCGGGCGGAGCGCGACCCCGGAGAACCCGGTTCTGGTGACCTTTACCCCCGGGCCGGACCCGGAGGGGAGCGAGTTCGTTTGCGAGTATTGCCGGAGCTACGCGGGCGACTCGGACGCGATCGACGCCCGCAAGATCCTCCCGCACGGTCCGGCCCGGTACGTCGAGAATCCGGAGACGGGAGAGGGCGCCTACGCCGCTACCACGGAGGACGGGTGCCCGGTCCTCGCGTCCGGCGCGATCGAGGGCTGCTCGTGCGGCGAATGCGAGGGGCGGGAGGACTTCGCCGAGTAGAAAGTTGGCCCCGGGGGTAGCGCCCCGGGGCCCACCCGCGTATAGTGGTAGTTGAGGGGCTGAAGTTGCCCCCGGAGCGAAGGAGCCAGAGATGTTCAAGCACCCCTACTGCGGCGGACAGCACGAGACCGTAGGCCAGGCCCGGAACTGCGAGGCCGCGAACACCCCCGAGGTAGCCGCAGGCGCGCGGGCAATCCGCGAGTCGCAGAGCGTCGAGGAGGTCTGGCCGTGGGCAACCGACGCCAAGACGGAGCGCCCCGCCCAGAAGCGCTTCGAAGACCGAAACCGGACGAAGGGCGACGCCAAGAAGTACGCTCGCCCGTTCACGATGGGCATCGCCTACGCGCAGGCTCTCCGGGACGGTACCGCTCCGGCTCCGGTCGAGGAGCCCGCTTTCGTCGCCCCGCCGCAGAACCACTTCCAGGCCGCCATCGCCAGCGAGTGGGACGCCCCCACCACCCCCTCTTGCTCCGGGCGGAACTCCGAGGGCACCCGACGCGGCTACGGCCAGGCGACGGAGGGGATGGAGCGGTTCGTTCGCATCCTTCTCGAAGAGCGCGACTGGGAGCACGCGATCGACCCGCAGAGCGCGAACGGCGAGGCCATCTCGGACCTCGGGAACGGTCTCCCCATCTCCTTCCCGGCAGCCCGCCTCCTCATCGAACTCCTCAAGACCCTCCCCAAGCACGGCGCCCAGGCCGCTCCGGCGACCTCCGCCCCGAAGAACGTCCAGCCGTGGAAGACCCTTTCGGAGAAGGTTCCGGCCGGGTACTACGGGCTCCAGGACCAGGACGGCAAGAACCACTTCTATCGCGTCTCGGTCGGCCGGAACGGGTTCTTCAAGATCCAGGAGCAGGCATCGAGCGACCTCTACTTCATCCCGATCCTCCGCTACGCCGTCATCCTGGAGGCGATCCTCGCCTACGGGCTCGACAAGGCGGGCAAGTTCTACGCCACCGAGACCTCGCGCTGCCGGAAGTGCAACCGGGTTCTCACCGACAACACCGGAAACCCGTACTTCGAGATGGGATACGGCCCGGACTGCGGAGGCAAGTAGCGCTCCGGCGGGCGGGGCTCCGGCTCCGCCCGCTTTACTTCCGACCAACCGACGCGTAGGATGTACCTAGGTCGCTGAAGTTGCGGCCACGACAAGGGGAGCAAACCATGACCGCCGAGACCTCCATCCCGAGCAACACGAGCCTCGACAACGCGATGCGGAAGATCGCAGCGCTTCTGGAGACCGCCGAGAGCTACGCCCGAGACCCCAAGACGGCCGAGACCGCAGCGACGTACCGCGCGAAGGCCGAGAGCCTCATTCGGGACTACCGGGTCAAGGAGGAGAACCTCCTTCGGACCCAGGTCAGCGCGTCGCTCCCGATCTCCCGGGACATCCCGATCGGGATGCGGATGTGGGAGACCCACCTAAGCGCCATCCTCCAGGACATCGTCTCCCACGTCGGCGCACGGATTGCAATCCGGTGGGAGGGCGGCTCGGTCGGGTACGCCGGAGTGGTCGTCGGCTATGACATGGATATCCGGCTCGCGGAGATGATCTTCAGCGCCGCCAAGCTCGCGTTCCTCGCGACCCTGGACCCGACGTACGACGCCAGCCTCAGCGACACGGAGAACATCTACCGGCTCCGTTCCTCCGGGATGGACCGCCAGGCTATCGCGGAGAAGGTTTTCGGCCAGCGCGGCCACTCCCAGGGCATCCGAGTCGGCAGGATCTACGCCGAGCAGTGTGCTCTCCGGGGCGAAGAGGCCACCGCGTCCGGGCGGGGCTTCTCCCGCGACGTCTACCGGGAGGCATTCGCTCGGGAGTTCGTGTGGGCGATCGACGTTCGGCTCCAGCGCGCTCGCGACGCAGCCGACTCCGTGGGCGGGGCACTCGTCCTCCCGGAGCGCAAGGCGCGCGTCGATGAGGCGTTCTACGCGCTGTTCCCGAACTTCCGCCCGCCCACCGAGGAGGAGAAGGCCGCGCGGAAGGCCGCGCGTGAGGCGGAGGAGGCAGAGGCAGCTCTCAACCCGCAGCCCGCCCCGAAGGTCAAGCCGATGACGGCGGCTCGCCGCAGGGAACTCAACCGCAAGTACGGCTCGCGGTCGGCGACCGCAGCGAGCCGGGCAGCGGAGGCAGCCGCCGGACGGGTAGACCTCGCTCGGGCACCGCAGGCGGACCGGATCGAGGACAACGGGGCGAGCGGCACCGCCGGAGCGATCGGGGGCTAGCCGGTAGGATCGGCACGGGGAGGGGCGACGTCCGGAGCGGGACGGGTCGCCCCTCCCCTGTTTGCTAGGGGTGCCGTTTGAGTGGTCTCATTTGGCCAGAGACTGGCCGGACCCCAGTTTTGGACCTCGGGTATGGGTAGGAGCATTTCAGCCATTTTACCTGGTAAAATGGGGCATCCTAGGGCGCTAGGAAGCAACTCCGGCGCTCCATCCTAGGAAGCAACTGCAAACAATCTTGAACAAAGTTTGGGAAACCCCTTCCCATCCTGGGAGTCGACGCGTAGCTTTATTGGTGTAAGGTTCACCCGGAACGAGGCCAAGGAGCCCGAGATGTCGAAGAACCTCTGCCAGGATGGTCAGAACTGCCAGCGTCCGATCGGCTCCGGCCCGGGGAACGACGCGGTTTACGCCAAGTCGGTCAAGATGTGTAACCCGCACGCGACGGAGGCGGGCTACGAAAACGAGCACAGCGACTACGGCCACGAGACCTTCGAGACCCTCACGGTTCGCAAGTCCTCCTTCAAGACCAAGGCCGAACTCGACGCGTACAAGGCCCAGCTTCGCGAGGAGACCGCCCGCTGCTGGATCTGCCACCCGGAGCTCAACGAGGCCACCAAGCCCTACACGACCCGCCAGGGCACGAGCCGCGCCGGAATCGTCATCCACGTCACGATCCGGGCAGCGGGCGAGACGAAGGCAGCCGAGACCCAGGCCCAGATCGAGGCCATCGGCGGAGAGGGCGAGTTCAAGTTCAAGATCGCCACCGCCAAGAAGACGGGCGAGGTCGCCTTCACCGCGACCGGGGGCAAGCAGGAGTTCATCCTCTTCTGGGACGCCCGGGGCCGGTTCATCGGCGGCTCGGTTCGGGAAAACGGCAAGACCCGCAAGGTCCGTAACGTCGCCGAAGTCCTCCGCATCGCCTCCTAGGTCCGGAGGGCGGGGCTCCTCCTCGGAGGAGCCCGGCCCAGGACGCCTAGTAGGACAAGGGGATCACGATGGAACAGGAACTCTACCACGCGCTCAAGGCGATCGAGTCTCGCGACCCGGACGGCGGAGAGCGGGAGCCTACGGAGGCCGCGTACCTCTACCACGAGAAGTGGGCGGTCGAGACCTTCGGCCGGGAGGTCTGGGAGCGGTACGCGGCAGGGAGTTGGGAGCCCCAGTAGAACGGCCAGACAGCCCCCTCGGGGGCTCTTCCCATACCCGAGGTACCCCCGGGCGATCCGGCCCGGCAGAAGCCACTACAAAGGGCTAGCCATATTCGCCATCCTCGCGTAGAGTTGGCCTTAGCGCCGGGAAGTACCGGCCGAGACCCGAGGAGCCGAAATGCTTTCCAAGACCTCCAGCAGCCGCAAGATCCGGGCCATCGAGATCCGTACCAACCCGGCGACCGGGAAGCGCTTCACCAAGGCGGAGTTCATCGCCATCCTAGCGAAGAACGCCAGCGCGCTCTACGCTCGCCAGCTTACCCGCTACACGCTCGCTGACCTCCAGCAGAAGGTCGACCAGCGGATCAAGTACGACACGACCCGCTACGCGGTCCAGAAGGTCGCTACCGGCTCGATTCACTCCTTCGACTTCCAGGCCGACATCTTCGAAGGCCAGTTCGAAATCGTCGGCTACGACACCGCGACCGGGGACTACACCGCCGCGTACCTCGCCCCGAACGACCGGGTCATCGAGGCCATCATCGCATCCGCCGAAAACGGCTCCTACTACGCCGCTCCGGGCGAAGACCGGTGGGAGCGGGCGGAGCGGGAGATCCAGGAGCGGACCGCCCAGGCCGGGAAGACCTTCAAGATCCGGTTCGTTTCGGCCGCAGCGTACGCCGAGTATTTCTAGCCGGACCAGGGGCGGGAGGGAATCCCGCCCCATCCGTTTACTCCTGCGCAGTTCTACCGTAGATTAGCAGCAGGCCGGGAAGTTACCGGCCACTAGGCAAGGGGACCGAAATGCCGAACGTCAAGAAGGGCGCCGGACGGCCAGCAGCTGCAGCGCGCACTGCCAAGGCCGCGCAGACCGAACTGCCACCCATCGCGTCGGAAAAGATCGACCAGTACGCGAAGACCCACCACCTCAGTCCGGAAGCCACAGCGGCAGCCGAGGTCTCCCCCGGCGCTGAGAGCCCGATCGTGATCGACGGAATGGAGCTGCGGGGACAGCAGCGCCGGTACGGCGTGATGATCGTCGCGGAACTCCGTACGGTCGCGAAGGGCCTTGGCGTCAACGGTTATTCGCGGATGAAGCGCGGAGAGTTGCTGAACGCCATCCTGGAGTGGGAGCGAGCCGCCGTTACCGTCGCCGACCGCCCGGTCACCTTCCCGGAGCCCTCCCCGGTCGACGTCGCGCTGGACGAGGCGCTCCCGACCGTGGAGCAGATTCTCTCTACTCCGCCCAAGATGGTCGGGGACCTCCCGACGCACGTCGGTTGGGAATCCCTCAAGAAGGCCAAGAGCTACTCCAAGGCGCAGGCCTTCATCGACGCAGCGAACGCGCTCGAATGGGGCGCAGCTCCGACCCAGGCGGATGCCGAGACCGACCGGATCATGGTGGTCGCTCGCCGGGGTGACCACGAGGTCATCGAGATCGAGTGGTTGGGCGGAGTCTTCCAGGGGGACACATGCTACTACTCGCACTCGGGGCGGAGCGCGATTAAGCTCCGAAACGCCAGCCACGCGAAGAAGGTCATGGCCATCCCGCCCGCTACGGCTGACCAGGAGGCCGCGAAGGTGTCCGCCCACAAACTAACCCGTCCGAGCCGTAAAAGCGTCGCAGAAGCCACTACAGCCCGCCGCAAGGCCCTTCCCTTCGACCCGGAGACCGCGACGGACGAGCAGGTTCTGGAATTCGTGGCCCACGGGTCGGTCCTGACTTGGACCAATGAGATCTCCGGCGAGATCGACTCGGCTCGTGTCTCCCGCCCCAGCCCCTCGGGGAGGGTCGGCATCAAGCACGGCACCTCCGGGCGGAGTGTCGAGTTCCTCGGGGAGACTGGGTTCCGGTCGGTGCGGGTCTCCTCGATCGTCTCCGTTCGGTGAGCGATCTCTGGAGGGCTCTGGGGATGGTGGCTTCGGCTGCCGTTCTCGGGGGTCTCCTCCTCGTTATCGCCATCATGCTCGGCCTCATCTAGACCCCGGACCCCATGGAGGGCAACATGTTGAGCAAGCCAATCGGAACCATCGTCGCCGGACTTCTCGGCCTCGTGTTCCTGGGTGGAGCGGACAGCTGCAAGGGCGACGGAAACTCCGGCGACCCGAAGGACACCAACTATAACAAGGAAGTCACGAAGGCCGCTCCGGCGTCTCCGGGCGAGGAGTGCGCGAAGTTCCCGGATGCCGCCGTTCCGCCGAACCTCCAGCAGAAGCGGTACATCACGATCTGGACCTGCCTGGAGACCGCGTACGGTCCGTACACGGTGTACTACCACGCGACGGACATCAACGGCAATACGCTCGCCTCCACCGAGGAGGCGGTGGTGGAGGTCGCCAAGCCGTTCAACCGGATCATCGGCTACGACACCGGCCAGAAGGTCTCCATCTCGATCCAGATCCGTCCGGCTCGCCCGGGGGCTAAGAACGGCTACATCTACGCGAAGGATGGTCCTGCGAACATCAAGTCCGGCCGGATCGACGGCGCATTCCAGATCCGCATCGACATCAACGCGGCTCGATAAGCAGTCGCCCTACCGGGGTAGCGCCAGGATAGGCTGCCCCGGTAGGGTTTGCTTTAGCAAGCCCCGGCAGCTCTACGGGAGCACCGCATTAGATCTCGGGTGCGGATGGGCGCGGTTCGAATCCGTGCCGGGGCACGGCAGGTAGGGGAACAGAGGGTCCGAGGCACCGAGACCGAACCACCCGGCAAGAACGGGTAGGCGGGCGGAGTGGTTTACGGAGACAGCGGGAGTAGCGCTCCCCGCCTTGGCTGTATGTGGCCCGGAGGGCTGTGGCCAGACAAAACCCCCTACCGCTCAACAAGTCTCGGTAGCTCAACGGCAGAGCACCCCCGGATAAGGGGGAAGCGCTGCGGGTTCGAATCCCGCCCGGGGCACACGATGGCGGTCTACCCGAACCCCTGACTGCCGGGGGCACGTCAGTAGGCGGGAGACCGCCATCCTAGCGTCCTAGGAAGGTCCAGATGCACGCCAAGATCGAGATCATGGGTCAGCGAATGGAACTCGCCACCTCGCACCCGTTCGCGGGTCTGGATGCCGAGATCCCAGGCGCGTACTACTCCGCCCGCAAGCGCCGGTGGAGTCTCCCCCTCGGGATGGCCGTGTGCCGTAACGTCCGGGAGGTCTTCGGACCGGACTTGGAGATCGGCCCCAAGCTCACCGCGTGGGCTCGCATGGAGATCGAGCGGGAGCAGTCCCAGCGGGCTCTCGGACGGACCCTTGCGGCCGTGCCGCTACCGGGGGTAGAGGCTAGGTCCCCTAGGCTCGCGCAGGCGCTCCTGAGCCGCCCCTACCAGACCTCCGGCGCTCGCTTCGTGGCGGACGGCCGATGGACCCTCATCGCCGACACCCCGGGTCTCGGGAAGACCACGGAGGCCATCGCGGGCGTCGTGGAGTCCGGCGTCTCCGGCCCGTTCCTCGTGGCTGCTCCGGTGGCGGCGATGAACGACGCGTGGGAGCGGGAGATCATCGCCCGTCTCGGCGACTCCGCCCGCGTGGCTGTCATCACCGGCTCCAAGACGCAGCGGGAAGCCAAGCTGCACAGGGCTTTCCACGGGGGCTCCCGGGAGAACCTGTGGGTCATCACCAACATCGAGATGCTGCGGACGAAGATCTGGTGGGTCTGCCCGGAGTGCGAGCAGAAGTGGGTCGCCTCCGATAAGCCGAAGTCCACCGTAGTCGACTGCGGTCATAACCCCAACAAGGTGAAGGTCGAGAAGGACCACCAGTTCCCCATCCTGTTCGACGTCCAGTGGGGCGCACTCATCATGGACGAGTGCCAGCGGATTCTGTTGCGGAACACCGGTAGTAGCACGCAGACCCGGAAGGGCGCGATGCTCCTGGAGATGCTCCCAGAGGGGCTGCGGGTGGCGCTCTCCGGTACGCCGATGCGCGGTAAGCCGCAACGCCTCTGGGGCGTGCTGAACTGGCTCCGGCCCGACATCTTCAAGGGGTACTGGTCATGGGTCGAGAGGGCCTGGGACGTCAGCCAGACTGGCTACGGCGGAGCGCGGGTCATCGGTAGGTTTCGCGAGGAGCGCCGGGCAGCCTTCGAGGCAGACCTGGATCGGTACATGCTCCGCCGGACGAAGCAGGAAGTCTCCCCCGGGCTACCGCCCAAGGCGTACATGGGGACTCCGCTAGAACCGTTGAACCCCAACAGTCCCGTGGCGGTCTGGCTCCCTATGGAGGACAAGCAGGCTCGGGCGTACCGCGAGATGCTGATGCTATCCGCCACCCAGCTTGACGAGGGTCATCTCAACGCGGTCGGCATTCTGGCGCAGATAACCCGGATGAAGCAGTTCTCCTCCACGTACGGCCGGATGGAGACGGTGCGTCGCCGGATCACCGGCGAACGCGAGGCATCCCAGCGCGCCTACCGGAGGGCTCGCGGAGCGCCAGACCTCCCGGATGAACTGTGGGAGGACATCGAGGTCTTCCGGCCGGAGTTCCCCAGCAACAAGTGGGACTGGCTGGAGCAGTGGCTCCGAGAGCGAAACCTGCTCGGCGAGGATGACGCCGATGAGATGCCCGACACCAAGGTGGTCATAGTCTCGCACTTCACCTCCATCCTGAAGCTGATCTCGGATCGGCTCGTGGAGCTGAAGTCCAAGCATGCCATGGTGACCGGCGAGGTTACCGGGGTCGGCCGACAGAGCCGGATCGACAAGTTCAACGACCCCATCTCGGGCATCAACATCATGCTGCTCAACACAATCGCGGGCGGAGTGGCGCTCACGCTCGATGCGGCCGACGACATGGTGTTCCTGGATGAGACGCACGTCCCAGACGATCAGGAGCAGGCTGAGGGGCGGATCGACAACCGGCGTCCCGAGGACAAGATTGTCCAGCGTCGGTACTGGTACCTGAAGTCCATTGGGTCGATCGATGAGGCGATTGCCCGGAAGAACATGGAGAAGGACGCAGACCAGAAACAGCATCTCGATGGCCGTCGTGGAGTGGAGTACGCTCGGGAAGTCTTCGCAACCATGCGGGAGTTGGCCGAGAGGGGGAACAAGTGAGACGGGAACTGATCGCTCTGGCGGGGCTTCTGCTGGCCCTTGCCGTGATGATTCTGGCAGGGGCACTCTCGGATAGCCAGACGCCCTCAACGCCGCCCTCTGTGGCTCCTAGGCCACCTGCAGTAGGCCGGTAGTGCTCACGGTCTTTGGGCTCGCTTGCCTGGGCGGAGCGCTCGCCCTCGCGTGGTTGCTAGGAGCGTATGACGGCCGGGAGAGAGAGCGTCGCCGAATCGCAGCCGGGCAGTTCTCCCGGTGGGAGGCAGAACTTATGCGCTCCCAACGGGTACGGGTCCACCCCAATCCGGAAGCAGCCGGAAGGGCAAGCCGGGCAAGGTTTTCCCGGTAGAAAGTGAAAAGAAAGTTCACAGAAGTAGCTCCACCTCCGGACCTACGGTAGAGTTCGGAGCGAGACGAGGAGGAACGGAAGACATGGCGAAACCCCCGAGCACGGCAGCCGCGAACTACGAAGAGCCGGACTTCAAGCACTACGTCGAGAAGCCCGCCACCGCGACCCAGGAGCACTTCCACGACTGGGTTCTGGACAAGACCGGCTACGACCCGGCGACGGCGAAGACGAAGGCTGCGGCCTTCGAGGCGGGCATCAGGATCGGCACCAGCCTCCGGGGGCTGCACCAGGCGTCGCCGGAGAACCAGGAGCGGCTCGCCGAGCAGCGTGCCGCGTCGGCTGACGCCAAGGCCGCGAAGGAGGCGGAGGCCGCCAACGCTGCCGCTGCCCCGGCGAAGGCCGCGCCTGCCAAGGCGACGAAGGCTACGAAGGCTGCGGCTCCGGTCGTTCCGCCGGTGGAGACTGCCCCGCCGGTCAAGCGTGCCCCCGCCAAGAAGACCGGTGGCCGCCGTGCCGCCGCGACGGACGCCCCGGCTCCGTTCTAAAGCACTACCGCACCGGTGAAGGGGAGCCCGCGTCAGGCGGGGTGCGGGCTCCCCTGCCAGAAGTCCTTGTGTAGCTTGGAGTCTGCCGGGGTTGAGCTCTCGTGCTTCCCCCTTGTCGCGGAGTCTCCCCCGGCAGACCCCTAGCCCCGCAAAGAGTCCAAGGAGACCAGCATGGGCGGTACAGCAGGCCGGAGGATCATCCGGCCGAGACTGATCGAGTTCCTGGTGAAGTCGCCGGGATCACAGCACTTCGTCGCCGATCTGGCAGCGGGATTCGATGTCAGCGAGAAGCAGATGCAGGAGTGCATCTCTGGCATCCTCCGCGAGGACCAGTTGCCGGGTCTGGAGGTGAAGATCGCGGGTAGGTCTTGGATCTACCGGCCGTCAGCATCCAAGGCCAAGGAGGCAGCCGCTACGCGTCGGGTCTTCGAGGAGTTGGCGACGGCGAAGGGCGGAGACCTGATCATCCAGGACCAGGACGGGAACCTCTACCGGGCGAAGGAGTTGGAGTAGTGCCGAAACGCCCCGCCCGTACGCCCCTCGGGCTACCCATCATCCGGACGTCGGAACGTCGGGACTTCCTTCAGTGCTGGTGGAAGTGGTACCACGCCTGGAGAATGGGACTCAAGCCGCTAGGGCAGGAGGCTACGCCGCTGCTCTTCGGGACCTGGGTCCACATAGCCCTCGCGGAGTACTACCTGCCCGGCCTGAAGCGCGGTCCGCACCCTGCGGAGACCTTCGAGCGGGTAGCGGAGGCGGAGCTGATGTTCATCCGCACCGAAGCTCGCTCGCGTGGGATCTCAGCCCCGGGCGGAACGGAGTTCCTGATTGAGGAGAAGTTGGTTCCTGCCAAGGAACTGGGCCTCATCATGCTGGATGGGTACGTCAAGCACTGGGGTGACGACCGACGCTGGAACGTGATCGAACCGGAGCGGTCCGGGCAGGTCGACATCCCGGACCCTCGCGACCCCGACAAGATCATCGCAATCTACGCCTTCACCTATGACCTCGTGTACCGCGACGAGGAGGACGGTTTCGTCAAGCTGGGCGAGCACAAGACCGCCAAATCCCTTGTGCTAGACCATCTCCCGCTGGACCCGCAGGCGGGCTCCTACTGGGCCGTGGCGGAACCGCACCTCCGCAAGGAGGGTCTCATGGGGCCGAAGGAGCGCCTGCATGGGATTGAGTACAACTTCCTGATCAAGCGCCTGCCGGACGAGCGACCGAAGACCCGCGAGGGATACGCGACCAACCTTCCCAAGAAGGAACACTACATCGCAGCCCTCGCAGACCACTCGATCTATGAGGTCATCCATCGGGAGAAGACTGTTCCGGCCGAGAAGGCCACCATGGAGACTCTGGCCAACGTGGCCAACAACCTGAACCTCACGGTGCTCGGCGAGATCTCCGCCAACCAGCCCAAGCCCTTGTTCCATCGGGAGTTCGTGGACCGGACGATCGGGGAGCGCCAATCCCAGATCAAGCGCATCCAGGATGAGGCGCTGATCATGGATCTGTTGCGGCGCAAGGAGATTCCGCTCACGAAGTCCACCGATCGGTTCTGCTCCTGGTGCAACTTCAACGCCCTCTGCACCCTGGACGAGCAGAACCGCGACACGACCGACCTCCGGGAAGCGCTGTTCAGGCAGCAGGACCCCTACGCGGCGCACAGAAAAAGCACGGAGGAGGAGTAGTGCCAAGGGGCATCTATCCGAGAAGGACCGGAACGAGCTACAACGCCAAGCATATCCGTGTTCGGAAGGCTCGCGGTCTCGCCCGGAATCAGGTCTGCGAAAGCTGCCCCGACAAAGCAGCCGAGTGGGCAACCATCAAGGGTCGAGACGGTATGAACCCCGAGGACTACATGCCGCTCTGCCGCTCCTGCCACCAGAAGTACGACTTCAAGCCCGAGAACATTCAGGACGCGACAGCTGCGAAGATCGGCAGGCCGAGACCTGACACGGCTGCTATGAATCGCGCTCGCGCCCACCGCAAGTCCACCGAGGAGGACTAATGCCTAGCATCACGATCCCGCGCCAGGCCCGAGGGACGACCGGGACCAAGCGTCAGAGCCATGACAACAAGCGCGCCATCAGCCAGATCCGGTCCGCCGGTAAGGCGTGGCGGGCGGAGGAGCGCAAGCGCCGGAGCTACCGCGACGCGGGCAGCGTCTCGGTGCCGACCGCGCGTCTGATCATCGAGACGCTCCCGACGTCGCAGAAGCCCTCCTTGGTCTCCGTGTTCGGACAGCTGGGGGTCGGCGAGACCGCTACGATGCCCGCTCACCGCCTGTCGCCGCGTCAGGGTAGGCGACTGCGGCGCCGTGGGGTCCAGGTCGTGCAGCAGGCCGTCAACGTTCTGAAGGCCGAGCAGGCACGGCTCGCCAAGGCGGCTCGGGACGAGGAGAGCCGTCAGCTCAAGCTGGGCGTCAAGACCCGGTGCAACGCCCGGACCAAGCTGGGCCTCCAGTGCCGCAAGTCGGCCGTGGCGGACGGCTACTGCGCGACGCACGGGTAAGCCGTGCAGAGCATGAAGGTCCGGGGATTCCAGGACGCGGAGGGGTTGCGCCTGCGGGCGATGAAGCTCCGGGCGCTCGGGCGGATCTCCGGCGAGGACGAGAGGTTCATCACCACGAGGGCTGAGGAGATCATGGCCAGGATCGTGGCTATGGAAGAGGTCGGCCCATCCGGCGACCCGATCGAGGAGGCGTAATGGCCGAGAGGTCCAAGCTTGAGGTGGACCTGGAGGGCTTCCAGGAGTCCAAGAACATCATGGTGCACTCGTGGCCGGGGCAGGGAAAGACGGTGTGGGCGACTGGCGCTCCGAACTGCTCCCTGTTCTCGGCGGAGCCGGGTGCGATCTCGGCGAAGCTCTACGGGCGGAAGGGCGTCGGTCTGGTCCGCATCAAGGAGTGGGCCGACATGGTCGCCGTTCGGCAGGAAATGGAGCGCGGTCGATTCGACCACCGAACGTGGCTTATCATCGACACTATCTCCAGCCTGCAGAACAAGAACCAGAACTCAGTGCTGGACAAGGCAGTCGCGGATAACCCCAAGCGCGACCCCGACATCCCGGCGATCCAGGACTACCAGAAGCAGCAGAACTCCCTGAAGCGGCTCGTGGAGTACATCGTGGACTACCCGATCAACACGATCTGGCTGGCCCACACGCTGCGGATCGAAGACCAGGACGGCGGAGCGATGTTCATCCCCACCATCCTGGGCGGAGCCGACAAGGGCTATCCGGTCGCCAACTACGTCATGGGCCTCATGAACGCGGTGGGGTACATGGAGATGCGCGGGAAGACCGTCACCGAGGGGGAGGTCAAGAAGCGTACGATGGTACGGCGCATCCTCTGGCAGCCGTACCACGACGAGGAGAAGGACACCCGGTACGTCGCCAAGGATCACTTCGGGGCGTTCGGCCGGTTCACCGATGACCTGGACTTCGCGGGGCACATGGCGTTGATCGCCGAGAAGCAGCGCGTAGCCGACGAAGAGGCAGAGCCGGAGCCGACCGCTCCGCCCGCCGCAAAGAAGGCTCCGGCACGTCGCCGGGCCGCAGCGAACGCATAGCGAGGAGAGACCGACATGGGCAAGATCAAGTGGAACACCAAGGGCGCCGAAGTCGACGCTGTCGAGCCGAAGGAGCAGGGGGAAACCTTCGAGCCGTATGACGGTCCGGTGCCCCCCAACAACTCCGTGCTCATCTGCGACGTGAAGTGGGCCCGGGTCACGGAGTTCGCCTCCGGCAACGGCGGTCTCAAGCTCCTGCTGATCGTGAACGAGCCGGAGGTCTCGCCGAAGAAGCGTTACAACGGCTGCCCCCTCTTCGAGAACCTGGTGGACATCGACACCCAGGACTGGAAGATTCGCCAGTGGATGGACGCGATCGGCGGCACCGGCAAGGACTGGGACAACTGCGTCACCGAGAAGGACGACCAGGACAACGACGTCATCGTCAAGTTCGGCAAGGTGAAGGCCGACGGTCTGAAGGTCCGGATCCAGACGCAGCAGGAGACCTACGACGGCGAGAAGCGTGCGAAGGTGCGCAGCTACCTCTCGAAGGCGTCCGCGTCGGCGAGCGCCAGCAGCACCGCAGACGGCGATGAGCCGCCGTTCTAGGGGGTAGCGCCAACCCTTAGACGACGGATAGACTGAAGTCAGTGGGGCTGCTCGGCCGGACCCGAGTGGCCCCACATTTCTCTTCCGGATGGTGAGTATGCACGTGCGGCCGACGTTCTTGATGAGTCCGGGGGACTTCGTCTCCCACATGGTTCTCCGCCACAATCAGGAGGGCGAACTAGGCGGCCAGACGACGATCAGCGAGCGCTCCGCCCGGGGCGACCGCAAGGCATGGGAGGCGTATCATGAACGCCTCCACAACACGAAGGAGTACGGCCATGACCACGAGTAAGCACACCGGGGCCTGGGAAGACCCGATTGAGAACCGCACCCCGGAGCAGCGCCGCCTACGGGCGGAGCACGCCGGAGAGATCATGGCGGAACCGTTGCCCCTCAACAAGTCTTCCAGTCGTGTCCTGGCGCAGCAGTTCTACTCCGTTCCGGACGGGAAGGCCCCCAAGCCGGGTCCGGTCGGTCGGTGGTTCGGCTACGTCCTCGGGACCGTCGTGGCGGGCGGAGTCGTGACCCTCGTCGCCATCCTGATCGGCAAGGCCATCGTCTGGGCGTGGAACCTGTGAGCCTCTTCTCCAGGAAACCCAAGCGCATCTTCATTCTCGGGTGTGGTCCGGCGGGGCTCTTCGCCGCGCAAGCCGCCGCTGAGATGGGGTGCTCGGCCGTCATCATCTCGAAGCTCCGCCGGAGCGAGATGTATGGGGCGCAGTACCTCCACTCCGAGATTCCCGGACTGACGGACGGGTCCAACCCGTTCAAGGTGGAGTACCGGCTGGAGGGAACGCTGGACTCCTACCTCACGAAGGTCTACGGGGATGTCATCCCGGATAGATCCGCGATCACCGTCGAGTCCCTCGTGGGGACGTACGACGCATGGGACATCCGGTACGCGTACCACGCGGCCTTCACCAAGTTCATGCTCTCCATCAACGATGACCTCATCACCCCGCAGACCATGTACGACATCCTCTCCGCCCATCAGCCGGACCTGCTGATCTCGACCATTCCTGCCCCGACTCTATGCACGATTCCGGACCAGCACGCCTTCGACGTCCGGCGGATCTGGGCGGTCGGCGATGCGCCGGAGCGCGGGGTGTTCGCTCCCAACCTGATCCAGGAGCCGAACCTCATTCAATACAACGGGGACCGGGACACCGGCTGGTACCGCGCCTCCTCGATCGCCGGGTATAAGGCGGTCGAGTGGCCTGGTCGTCGGCGACCCCCGATCTCCAACGTGGTGGCCGTCGACAAGCCGGTCAGCACGACCTGTGACTGCTGGCTCAACGCCAAGCGCACCAAGGTCATCCGGCTCGGGCGGTACGGAGCCTGGAACCGAACCGGTCACACCCACCAGGCATACTGGCGGACTCTCGACGCCATCAAGGAGATTTCATGAACGGTCACAAGTTCATCCCGCCGGAGCCAGTGAATGCGTGCGCCTACGTCGTGGATCTGCCCGGGAACGAGGTAGCCTGCCGTCTCCCGCTTTCCCACCCTGCTCACAAGAGCCACATCCCGCCTGCCATCCTCCATTCGGGACGGGTCGAGGCATCTACCCTCCAGCAGCTGAACGACCTTCAGCGCGAGCGCCTGGACGTGATGGGAATCATGCTGGGGGCTCTCCCGGCCGGACTTCAGCACCTCCGGGACGGCACTATGGGCAACATCGTCCGGTACTACGTCGATGAGGCTCGGAAGGTCCGGCGGCTCCAGGACGACAACAACGACAAGAACGATCAGATCAGCCGGATGAACCGCCAGGGTGAGGCTGCCCTGAAGTACCAGAATGATCTCCAGCGACGTCTGGCCGACGCGGAGCGGTCCCTCACGGAGCTGAAGCGGTACGCCGAAGATCGTCTCAGCCCGCCCGTAGGAATGGCAGAGACGGACGATGAGGGGCATGAGGTCACCGACGTACCGGACGCCTTCATTCAGCTCTCTATGGCAGCCCTGGAGCGGTTTGCGGAGGGCTACGCCGAGTATGGGGAGGGCGCTGCCGACGCTCTGGGGCTCGCCGGGCAGTGGGGCGACCTCCACCGCAAGGTCATGAAGCTGAAGCGATCGATGTGGCACGGAAAGGGCAACCTGACCCGGGAAACCGAGGAGGATGTGCTCCAGGACATCATCGGGCACTGCTACCTCGCGCTGGAGATGTACTCCCGGGACTTCACCGGCGGGCGGGACTAGTCATGTTGGAGTCCCGCTGGGGTGCCGCGCTCTGGGCCGCCTGCTACGTCATTCCGGCGGGGCTCCTCACCCTCTGGACGGCATGGACTGCGATGGGAGTGTACTGATGGAACCGCAAGGGGAACAAGCAGACTTCGAGCTGCGACACTGGGACGGGTCGGACGAGGATGACGCGGAGGATGAAGTGGAGTCTCCAGACAACGAGATCGTGGGGGTGGAGCAGGACAAGTGGATGAAACTCCTTGACCTGTATGGGGAAATCGATGATGAGCCTAAGTGGAGCTACCTCCGGGGACCGGGGATCAGGCTCATCAAGGGCGACGGCGAGGAGACCGCCGAGACTGCGCGGGTGATGATCGTCGGCGAGGGACCGGGGGCGGTCGACAACGGCGCAGGCAAGCCGTTCGCGGGCGGGAACGGGGAACTCCTGGAGTCCTGTCTGGAGGTCGCCGGGCTCCGGCGTGACCAGTGTTTCGTGACCAACGTGATCAAGTACCGGAGCCGGGACGGCCGACCCCCGGGCGTCGGCGAGTCGCTCATGGCACAGGATGCGATGCGACGGGAGTGGAAGATCATCAGCCCCGTCCTGACCATCGCGATCGGGGCGACTGCCCACTACATTCTGAACCCCACCCTGCTTGCCCTGACGAACTTCCACCACGGCGAGCTATGGACCTACCCAAACCGTGACGATCTCTTCGTGACCTCCATGATCCCTCCGGCTCTCGGTCTTCGCCGACCGCGCTACCGCGAGTCCATCGAGGAGTCATGGGAGACCCTGGGCAAGATGATCAATGATGTTGGTATCCGGGAGGAGATCTAGCCATGTGGCCGTTCAGCAGACGGACGCAGAATGACACGATTGACCCTGCGGTCGTGGAGGCAATCAACGCACTCCGGTCGAAGGGGGACAAGGGCGCAATCCTCAACCGCTGCCCTAACGACGTCGCGCGGAGGTCCCTCTGCCTCCAGTGGGCGGGCGAAGCGCGGGACGCGTACTACGAAGGTCGCCGGGTCGCGATCGAGGACATGCTGCTGTCGAAGGACAGGCGCTATCGTCACATGAGCGTCGAGGTCCGCATGAAGATCGGCGAGATGAAGTGGTCCAAGTCCTTGACCTGCAAGGAGATCGTGGACTTGGAGCAGATGTACGGGCGTTGGGCATCCATGTACTCCGGCGGACCGGGAGCGAGCTAGATGGCATTCAAGGCCAAACGAGACGGCGAACCGTGTCCCAAGTGCAAGATCGGCATCGGAGAGGGCGAGCTGGTCCAGTGGGCCGATGCCGATCGGAAGGTCACGGAGCACGTTGATTGCCAGTCCACCGAGGAGCCGACCGGGGAGGAGTTCGTTCGATGGGAGAATGTGACGGAGGATACCCTGGAGCGGACGGAGCGGGCAGAGCTGGAGCTGCTTCAGGTCGCTCCCCTCGGGCCGCAGGGCGTGTGCCCGAAGTGTCGGTTGGAGCTGCCCAAGTCGAAGATCTGCGGGACCTGCTGATGTTCTACTTCGGATGCGCCGTGGGGGCGATCGTCGGCTACGTCGTAGGCGGGTACTTCCTGCTGGCCTGGATCGCCAACCTTCTCGGGAACGCGGAGCTGTAGCTGCATCATCAGCTAGTATTCACCCGTGGCTACGAATGACGCGAAGTATCAGGCAGACCACAAGAGGGTCCGCGAGATGAGGGGAAAGGTTGCGGAGTATCTTTGCTCCTGCGGGGAGCAGGCTCGGGACTGGGCTCACCGGCACGAGACTGATCCTGCTATCCCGGCCAACTACGATCCCATGTGCAGGTCTTGCCATAAGGCATATGACCTTCTCGGATGGCTGAAGGAGGAGCGACAGCTGGAGCGGGATCGGATCGAATCCGGACGCTCGTTCAAGGGATGGTCTCCTGAGCGTCGTGAGGCGCAACGCCAACGGATGCTTGAGAAATGGGGCTCTCCAGAAGAGCGAGCCAAGCAGGCGGAGCGCGCAAAACGCGATCAGCCCTGGAGGGGTCGCAGACCCCGAGGAGGTGATGCCAGGTGAGTATGCAATTCGTTAGTCTACATCACCACACTTAACTACCTTCAGTTTTATGGACGGTTTTGGTAGTCCCGAGGCACACTTCATGCGGGCAGCCGATCTGGGAATCCCCGCTATCGCCGTTACCGAGCACGGCAACGTCTCTAGCCACGTCCAGGCGGAGAAGGCCGCCAAGAAGACCGGCGTGAAGGTGATCCTGGGGTTGGAGGCGTACACGGCTCTCGGCGACAAGGAGCGCCGGAAGTTTCACCTCACACTGCTGGCTATGGATGAAGCCGGGTATGCGAACCTCATGCGCATCGTCACGCGCTCCTGGGCGGAGGGGTTCTATCAGTGGCCTACGGTCTCGGGCCGGATGCTCGCCGACCACAACGAGGGGATCATCGTTCTCAGCGGCTGCAGCGATTCCCTGCTGTCGTGCTCGCTCCTGGGCGGAAAGTCGATCGACGTCGCCGACGCGTCCTGGGAGCGGGCGAAGCGAACCGCCTTGCGGTTCAAGGAATTGCTGGGGGACCGATACTATCTAGAGTGCCAGATGTTCCCCGAACTCGACCGAACTCGACAGCTCAATGCAGCTTGGGAAAGACTCAGTGAAGAGACCGGCATTCCTCTCGTCGCGACCGCAGACGTCCACTACCCCGACCCCAACGACAACGAAATGCAAGTCATCCTCCACGCTGCCGGACGGGGTGCGGGATCTGTGGCCGCCCAGGAAGCAGGCTGGGAGTACGGCATTCGACTCACGCACCCAAGCTCTGATGTCGTTGCGTATCAACGGATGTCGGCCAGCGGGCTCTCCCCTCGGGGCGCGGTGCAGGCACTGCGGAATACTGCCGTCATCGCGGATCGTTGTAACGTGGTCCTACCCAAAGCAGACCGTCTTCGCTTCCCGCTACCCGAGGGTGAGACGGACGCTCATCGCTATATCTGGCAACAACTTCGGGAAGGGTGGGCGTATCGGGTCGCACAGGGCGCGTCGTTCCTCGTATCCAACAAGCAGCGATGCGTTGACGCAGTCAACCACGAGATGGAACAGATCACGGCAAAGGGATTCGTCGACTACTTCCTGATGATGTCGGATCTGATCATCTACGCCAAGGAGAATGGTGTAGCGGTCGGTCCCGGCCGTGGGTCGTCGGCCTCCTCCTTCGTGTGCTACCTCCTCCGGATCACCGAGGTGAACCCGCTGGAGCACCCGCTCATGCTGTTCGAGCGCTTCATGGCTCCGGACCGGTATGACCTTCCGGACATCGACACCGACTTTGACGATGAGCGACGCTCCATCGTGAAGGACTACGCGATTCGGAAGTACGGGCAGGACAAGGTCGGCAACATCAGCAACTACACCAAATACCGGGGGAAGAGCGCCCTCACAGACGTCGGCCGGGTCTTCCCGCACATCCCCAAGCATGCCATCGATACGGCCGGTAGTCTGGTGATCGAGCGGAGCGGCGGTGACTCGCGGGCGGACGCCGGACTCATGGATACCGTCGCCATGTTCCCGGTCGTCGGCGAGATCTTCGACAAGTACCCGGATCTCTGGAAGGCTGTCCGGCTCGAAGGTAACTACCGGGGCATGGGAGTGCATGCGGCTGGACTCGTGATAACAGAGCGACCGATCGCGGAGGTCTGCGCCCAGTACACCCGGACGAAGAAGGGCGCCAACGGAGGGCCGGATGTCACCACCACCGTCGTCTCGGTCGACAAGAAGGATGGCGAGTATCTGGGCCTGATGAAGGCTGACCTCCTCGGACTCTCAACGATGGGGCTGATCCGGATCGCCATCGAGATGGCGGGTATCCCGCTCGCCCGCCTGTACGCGATGACGCTGGATGACCCGAAGACCATGAAAGCCTTTCGCGACAACGATGTTGTTGGCATCTTCCAGTTCGAAGGTCGCGCTACCCGGCTCGTGGGGCGGGAGGTCCGGCCGGATACCTTCGGCGAGATGGTGGACATCAACGGGCTCTCCCGCCCCGGGCCGCTGTTCTCCGGTACCACGGCCGACTACATCGACATCAAGCACGGCAAGAAGCAGCTCCAGAAGGTCCACCCGCTCTGGGATGCGATCACGCTCGCGACGAAGGGGCAGGTGATCTATCAGGAGCAAGTTCTCAATGCCCTGAAGAACATCGGCATGATCCCGGTGACCCGGGTCGGCGAGATCCGCCGCATCATCTCCCAGAAGCTGGGAGAGGCTCAGTTCAACGAGTCGGCCGGAGACTTCGTACGGGGTGCCGCGACCCACGGGATTGACGAGGAGACTGCCCTATACATGTGGGGTCGCCTAGTGACGTCGGCTACGTACAGCTTCGTGTACGCCCACTCAGCGGCATACGCGATCATCGGGTACTGGTCGATGTGGCTCAAGATGCACCACCCCTTCGAGTTCTACGCGGCAGCGCTCCGGAAGTCCGATGAGGACAACTGGGCCAAGCTCATCAAAGACGCGGAGCGGCATGGGGTTCCCGTCCTAGGACCGCACCCGGGGCTCTCCGATCTCGACTGGACGGTTGTGGACGGATCGGTCCGAGCCGGGATTACCCAGATCAAGGGCATCGGCGGAGCGAAGGCCAACGCGCTCCTGGACTACCGGCGGAGGTACGTCGAGGAGGGCGGAGACCTCGCCGAGATGACTGTGGATGATCTCATCAACGTCAAGGGCATCGGTCCTGCCATTATGGGGAAGATCAAGGAGATTGACCCCGGAGACCCATTCGGTCTCCTGCGGATTGGGAGGATTCTGCGCAGGGTCCGGGAAGCCATAGACGTAGGGGAACTCCCGCTCAGACGCCCTACGCATACGAGCGATGAGGTACTAGACGCAGGACCCGGAGAGCGAGTAGTCTTCGTTGGTCTGGTCCGGATGAAGGAGTTCAAGGACTTCATCGAGGACGAGCGAGCGCGGACTGGCGATGACTTGGAAGCCATCAAGGCCCGCATGAAATCCCCCGACAAACCAACGGGGTGCGTCCTGCACTGCTACGACGACGGAGACGAAGACGTCTACATCCGGATCCACCGGACGCTCTACCCCAAGTTCAAGCGGGACTTGGAGGACATCCAGCCGGATCACCACGTGATTCTGGCCGTAGGCAAGAAGTCCCGGAACACATTCGGGGCGTCGGTCTACGTCGATCGGCTCTACTACTTCGACCCCCGGGAGTGAACGTGAACGCCAGCGAACTGGAAACCGCCATCCGCTCCGCCCCGCCGTGGCTCCTCATCA
>Ga0137452_1000038_pt1 | contig 57089 bp, 89 predicted proteins | sample EasRivERMGT513_2_FD_102312 | JGI IMG/M metagenome (GOLD analysis project Ga0137452, IMG submission 102312) | Soil microbial communities from meander-bound floodplain in the East River, Colorado, USA - East River MetaG ERMGT513_2 | ecosystem: Environmental > Terrestrial > Soil > Floodplain ...
GCTGGTTTGTCTCATATTTTCTAAAATTCTCCCAGAGAAAACGATAAAAATCCCCCTAAAGACGGTAAAGGGAGTTAGTTTATCGACTAAACTAACTCCAGAACGGGAAACCGAGCCTTCATCGACAGAGTTAACTTTGTCACACCCTTGTTACTCCCACGAGAAATAACGATAGTATATATAGTGAAGGGATAAATTTCTTCTCCCGACTCGATGGGAGCTGTAGGAGTGCAGCGTAGCGGGTGCTCGAATGCTGGCAGTCATGATAGAGTGTGATCGTATCAAACATAGATGGGGCTGCAATCCCATCCTCACGGATCTTGGTCTTATGGAGGATTCATCCTCCACTGACCGTGGAGAGTAACGCTGTTCGACTCAGCGACGACCGTGGATACACCCAACTCCCGGGTTAAAGGGAGTTGTTTCATATTTACCCTCTGACTGTACCTCCACCTAGGGACGTTCTCGTCCACTAGGAAGGGAACGGATACCTCGGTGGAACGTTGATAGGACACGTAAACCTATCTCCACTAGGAAACGGCTAACAGAAGAGAGTAATAGAGGGAAGTAGTAAGAAGCCGCTGCAACTACAGCCGTATGGGGAAGGGGGGAGTCTATCAAAAAGAAGAAGATTTGGAAGATGTGTCCGAAATGTGTACAAGTTTTGGAGATTACTAGCTTCGAACTCATTGGGAAGAAACCCAAGCTTAACTGTATCGACTGTAGTACTAACGGTCAGGGGTGACACTACCCGAAAGTATGATTTATGGCTGTTTTCGAGGAGTCCGCGTGATGGATCTGAGAAATAACGTAAGTATTATTAGTGAAGGGGAAAAATAAACGAGGAGGTATTCGGTGGCAACAAACCCTAATCCAGCTAGGATCTCAGCAGAGATGTGGAGGTTTTGGGAAGAGTTCAAAAAGATCGAACCTACCGTACAACTCGGAGGTATCTACGGGAACAAACCAGGATACCATAACACCCGGCTCAACTTACCAAAAGATGATTACTCGGTCCAGCTAGCGGCGGACAAGCTCGGTCCTGGTGACAAATCAGCGGGCATAGATCTGACGTTCCCTGACGCTCAGTCGGGTGACTACCGGACGATCAACAAATACTCCCTCAGGTTATACAGATCTGGGAAGGATGTCAACGATCCTCGGGGTAACTACCTCCGGGAGTTCTACGGCAACATCGACACCGACTCTGCGGTAGAGGGTTTTGATTTCGTATATCTAGTTAACGTCACCTCAGATAGTAGCCACCTTTGGCATATTCACCTTAGCTTCCTTCGGATGTACATGAACGTCCGAGAGGCGTTTGACGCTATCCTATCTATTCTACGTGGAGAATCCGTAGCTCAGTGGGAAGCTAACAAATCACCAGACAAAATCTACATCGAAGGAGTTGGAGTGGCAACCGTAGCAGACGTAGCCAAGGCAGTATGGGAATATAAGCTACATGACATGGTTAGTAATCAGCCACAGAAGGCTGGAGACTTCGTAAGATATACACGTATTGACGCTTACCGGCCGACCCCTCAGTGGTTAGCTGCGATCGGGGACTGGCTAAAGGGCTTTCTACCTGTATGTCGATGTGAACATAACGAACCTCCTCCGTCATAGGATGGAGGATTGTCTATTCCCGAGCGACATTAAAATATCGGGATCTTAGCGGGCTGGACTAGAGGTATGTCGCTGTACTCATAATTCAGAGAGAACGGTTCAATTCCGTTGCCACGCTATTCGGAGGGAGAGATTAGGGATCGCCCTGAGACGTCTAATAGATCCTGGTTAAAATCACCCATCCGCACTTACCCCTAAAGAGTGACCTTCGAGGAATTTAGGGGTTCATGGGCTTATAGCTCCAACGGTAGAGCGGGGGTGTTGCATACCCCAGGTTGAGGGTTCAAATCCGTCTAGGTCCACAAGGAAGGTAAATGAAACTGAGGGTTCTATTAGGGTTCCCCTTTAGGGGTGAGGGAGTCAGAAGGTCTGTCTTTGATAGGGTTAGACCCTCCGTAGAAGGGCTTTACGATTTTAAGTATACGTTCGTTTATGACTCGGAGCATACTCCCTTCAATAGGGCTGCCACCAGAAATGGTATTGCAGGGTACGCGGACATCTGTGGTTATGACGTAGTAGTTATTTGTGACGCCGACAGCATTCCAGAGGAAGGACCACTCACTGAGGCAATCACAGCCTGTTATAACAAAGGGGGGCTGCACATCCCCTTTGATAAAGTTAGGGTTATGCCTGCTCGTTACGCAAAATCTCCTCCTGACCGTTATCAACGCAAAAAGCCGCTCTATACGTATGGGCCAAGCTGCGGTGGAGTTTTTGTTATCAGACCGAGCGAATGGGTACTCGCTGGTGGAATGGATGAACGAATCGTTGGATGGGGATACGAAGACGAAATATTCTTGGTATCTGTCAAGACGTTCCTCGGAAAACCTACTCATTACAGTGGAGATCTCATCAACTTTCAGCACCCTAGAGGTGGAGAGCTTGATTTTACCGCTCATAACACCCAACTAAGGGATTCTTACAACCAAAATGTAGGTAACAAGACTAAAATTAGGGAAATTCAACGTGGATCTAACCTCTTCACCCCCCGAATTGACAATTTTTGTCCCCACGAGGGGCAGACCGGACAACTTAGCTGACTTTGCAGGCGAATTTTATAGGTATGCAAGCTGTCGGACGAAGGTTGTGTTCGTTTTTGACGAAGATGACAGGGATTTAGCTCGGTACATCTCCAAGAATGATAACAGATGGGAATATTATGTTGCTGGCGTCACCAGAAGAGGAATGGTCGGAGCCCTTAATGAGGCTTTTAGACATTACGCCAAGTCAGGGAAGCTCGGTTTCGCTGTCGGCTTCATGGGAGACGATCACCGTCCACGAACACCCGACTGGGACAAGTCATATATTGATGTGCTCCGAGGGCTTCAGACAGGATTCGTCTATGGGAACGACCTTTTCCAATTTGATCGAATTCCAACTCAGATCAGTTTTACCACCGACATCGCTTTAGCCGTAGGGTATATGTGTCCACCAGAGATGGACCACCTGTGTGTAGACGTCGTATGGAAGGATTGGGGAACCGCAATCGATAAGATCCAGTACCTTGAGGATGTCGTCATCGAACATATGCACCCTCTAGCTGGAAAGAACAAAAATGACAAGCAATATCGTGCTGTCAACTCGAATTTTATGGCTAGACACGATAATGACGCTTACTTAATCTATCACGATCCAAAGGGACGGGAAATCTCCAGATTCCAAGAGGATGTTGGTAAAATCAAGATGATGATGGAGTTTGGTTATATTGAAGGGTCTAGTTAGTTTTACCCTCTTCGGAGATCAGCCCTTGTACGTCCAGGGAGCGTTAAGGAACGCTAAACTTTGGAAAGAGGGTGAACTTGACGTTACGTGTGCTTTCGCAGTCGGTGATTCTGTTCCTGAGTCCGTTATCGAGGAGTTAAAGAGTGAGGGTGCGCTTATCCTTCGTATGAGGGGGATGGTTGAGGACCAAACCGCTACCTTTTGGAGGTACGCCTTCCTTGACCCGCTGTATTCCGATGGTTATGACTACTACCTCTCCAGAGACGTTGATAGCCGACCTTCCTTCCGAGAATATTACGCTCTCAATGAATGGTTGAAGCACCACCTCGAATTCCACGTTATCCGGGATCATCCCTTCCATGGGGTTCCTATTTTGGCTGGATTGTTCGGAGTAAGAGCTTCCCTCTTCCCATTGATTCACGAAAACCTTCCATACACGATTCCAGACAACTTTTACGAAACTGTTGTTAGGGCTTGTAACCATTTGACCGTAAATTACGAATCTAACGACTTTTATCAGGTTGATCAGTGGTGGTTGCGATTAAATGTGCACCCTAAGCTTAGAAACAAGATTATGGCTCATGATGAGTTCTTTGGCTTCGAAAGACGTAGATTTCGCTATTCTCTTCCTCCTAGAATCGATAATGAGTTCGTAGCTGAGTGTAGAGACGAAAATGAGGAATTAAGACATCCCACTCATCGATTCCTATTGGATGACTGGCCACACAGAGCACCACACCGTACAAGGGGTAGACAGTGACTATTCGAAGACTTAGACCGAAATATACACCTGAAGAGTTAGCGGAGATCTATAATTATGAACATGACCATTCGATCTTTCCAGATCATGTGTTACGCATTCAGACTACTCTTGCTCTCGCTGCTGATTTCCTTGATGACGAAGATGGTCGAGGTGCTGACCTGTCCGCAGGTGATGGTTACATCCTCCGGAATATACGAGTCCGGGAACGTATTTTCGGTGATTATCGACCAGGATATGAATATACCGGTCCAATCGAATACACTCTACAACTTATCGGCCCAGTGGACGTATTCGTCCTCTGTGAGACCTTGGAACACCTAGATGATCCTACGGCTGTCTTGAAGCTAATCAGAGCTAAATCTAAGAAGCTTATTCTGAGTACTCCCCTAGATGAGTATACGGACGATAACCCGGAGCATTATTGGGGCTGGGATCGTGCCGGAGTATTAACACTACTGAAGGCTTCCGGGTGGCAGCCACAAGAATATAGAGAGACTATGCCGCAAATCGGCTACCGATTCCAAATTTGGGGATGTACATAGATGAGAGCACTAATCACCGGGGACGCAGGCTTTGTCGGAAAAAATTACAAGGAATTCCTGAAGAATCTCGGTTGGGAAGTCTACGGACTAGATATCGTGAACCATCCAGATGAGGATGCGTTCCTTTTTTTTGCTGAAGATACAGAGGAACATTTCGATCTTTTGATCCATTGTGCTTACGAAGTTGGTGGTAGAGCACACATCGACGGATCTAATATGGCTTTAGCTAAGAATGTCGCCATGGACGCGACTATGTTCCAGTGGGCTCTCCGAGGTGGTAGTGACGCTGTTATCTATTTTAGTAGCTCGGCTGCGTATCCAAAATATTTACAGGTAGCTGAATATAATGATCGTCCACTACTTTACGAAGACTATATTAATGATTACTCTAACCTTGTAAATCCTGACGCTAACTACGGATGGGCAAAACTGACAGGAGAACGGATTGCTAAAGCAGCTTCCGACCAGGGACTTAGGGTACATGTCGTTCGGCCATTTAGCGGATACGGGACAGATCAAGCCCTCACTTATCCATTTCCAAGCATTATACGACGTGCTATGTCTGGCGACCTTACAGTGTGGGGACCTCCTGGCCAAACCAGAGATTGGGTACATATTGAAGATGTCATTAGAGGGACGCACACAATCTATGAAAACGATGAGCGACGACCAGTAAATGTATGTACTGGAGTTGGTACTGAGATGGCCGAACTGATGATTATGGCCAGAACGATAGTAACAGGCTGCACAACTATGGCAGTCAACTATCAGCAGGATAAACCTACCGGAGTCTTCTACAGAGTAGGTGACCCCACCCGCTTCAACGAACATTACATCCCAAAGATCTCAATTGAAGAGGGGGTATCAAGAGCTATTGGCAGTGCCACAAAAGTATAGGATTCAATTAGTCCTAGGGGACGCATACGAACTGGTAGTTAGCTACGTTGATACTTTGGGCGAAGCTATCGATCTAGATAGTGAAGCTATCACTCATACCTTTTATGACAATGATGAGGTCGTTTTAGCTCTTACCGAAGGTAACGGGATCACGGTTAGTGGTCCAGCGGGAATCATCACTACGGCTCTCACCTCCGTTCAGGTAGCGGCTTTCCTCGGGTTGACTGACGTCAGACACTCACTGAGGTTAGATACCTCGGAAACCACTATCTTATATGGAGTTGTCGATTTATGGCAGAACAGTTGGTAATCCTAAGACCAGAGCGCAGATGGGAATGTCCTAACTGCCCATTCAAGGATGTAACTTACGAGACTCAGGTCCATACCAGATTCCATAAGTGTCGTGGACTTAAGGGTTTGACTGCCCCAATGGTCCCAGCTGGGACGAGTTGCAAAATAGAAGCTGTTGAACGTGAAGATTATGTAGGTAAGGAATTGGTACAAAAGGATGGAGAAGGAAGGCCAGTTATGTCTATCGTTACGACTCGTAACGATGGTCAAGATTGTACTGTCTTAGCTCCTTGTGCACAAGCGGTAACGAAAGGAGTTGATATATAATGGCTTGGTCTGACTCACATACATTCGCTAGATTCTGGGAGACTGTGTTAGCAACTCCCGCAGAAGTACTAGACCTTAACACAGATACGTTTAAGGCTGCTCTATACGACAACGACATCACCCCAGACAATGACGCTACTCAGGCTAACACATGCTTTAACGCAGGAGTATGGGCTATCTCAGGTAACGAGGTTATCGATACCTCAGGTGGTGGTGCTGACTGGCCGACTGGTGGCGTAGCTCTTACTACTCCCTCAGTAAACGTCACTACGGATGTTGTCTATTTTGATGCTGTCGATACAGCCTCGGGAGCTACAGCGGACCTGTTGAACGCTTACGGTTGTCTAGTCTATGACGACACCTCTACCACTCCCTCAGATCAGGGTGTGTGCTTCAACTACTTCGGTGGAGCTAACTCCGTAACTAACGGTACATTCACTATCGTTTGGCACGCCAACGGTATCTTTAGAATGACGGTGTAATATGAGACAATATTGGGTTGCTCCTGTTCCGCCTTTTCAAGTTCTAAATGCTCAGCTAGACACCTTTACCGCTGCGGCTGACGTTCCCCTACTCCCTCAGGTTACTCTCCCGGCCAACATCTTAGAGGTTGGTTCTACTCTACGTATTTCAGCTCAGGGTAACTTCTCTACTACTGGCTCACCTACTTACACCTATGGATTCTACTACGGTGGAGTAGCAGGTATCGCTCTCGCTATTGGTGGAGCTGTCACTGTAGGTGCTGGAGCTGCAAGCTGGCCATGGTCTATGGAGTGGTGGGGTCGAGTTAGAAGTACGGGTACCGCAGGCTCCCTGGTAGGTCAGGGTTTCCAGGACAACGGTTTGACTTCGTTGACCGCTGTTACTCGTATCCCTATTCCGATTACCCTAGCCCTTCGTACAGTAGCCGTCGATACTACTACAGCTAAGACTATCACAGTGGGTGCTGCATGCTCAGCCTCTTCGGGGTCTAACATCTTCCTATTGAATAGCCTTCTTGTAGAAGTAGTTAGCTAATAGTTAGGGGGTAAGTTGTGGCTATTGCCTTTGATGCTAAGTCTCAGCTTACCGCCACAAACTCATCCGCTGACGGTAGCTGGACTCACACACCCTCGGGTACTCCTGCTGGAGTAATCGTATTGATCGCACAAGGTGAGGGTACAACAGATCAGGTTGTTGGTGTCACCTATGGTGGCGTAGCAATGACCAGACTAGAGTATCAGAGCCAAGCTGGAGGTGGAGACCCCACAGCAGCCTACTCATATTTCTTGGGTGAGGGTGTTCTAAGTGGGGCTCAAACTGTAGCTATCGATATCAACAGCACCCTAAACTATGCTGCTACAGCAGTGACGGTTACCTCTACTTCTGGGTCTACGGAAGTAGATGTTGAGACAGGCAACAACGGAACGGCATCCAACCCCACAATAACCCTTGACTATACAGACAGCTTGGCTGACTGGATCGCTCTTGTATGTTTGTCCGAGGGCGCTGGAGCTGTAACGGGTGTATCCATTGATACAGGTACCTCTCTATACGAGAACGACCTTGGTGCTCAGTCAGGTTGTTTCTCCTACATCGAAGGTACTGGTGGTACCTCACAGTCTTTCAACACCACAGCTAACAACGCTTCATGGTCTTGGTGTGGGGTTGTAGTCAAGGAACTCGTATCATCCACCGTTGGTGATCCCGGACTTACATTCTTACATCCATCGTTTCTACCCGGTACACCCTATCCATTTACTCCATATAGTACTTGGCTAGGTACTGGTTCTGAGGTTGCGGCTGAGGCAGGCGCAACTAACGTAGACGCTGAACTTATCTCTCTTACCGTAACTGCTAACAACACTACGACCACTATTAAGCCAGGGTCGCAGTCCGCAGCCGTTACGGTCACGGGTAACAACCCGACTATGGATGTTAAGCCTGGTTCTCAGGCTGCCTCAGTTACCGTTACTGGTAATAACCCAACAACTACAGTTAAACCTGGTTCCGGTAGTGGTGCTGTAACTGTTACCGGTAACAATACCACCTCTACAGTCTTCACAGGCTCACAAAGTATCGCTGTAGCTGTCACTGCTAATAACCCTGGTATGTCAGTTAGCGTGTCCGCTGAGTGTGCCACTGTAACAGTGGCAGCGGGAGACTCCACGATTATTACGGGTACGACTGTTTACGCAGAAGTAGCTAACGTAACTGTGTTGGGTGGAGATACTACATCCCTAGTTAGTCCTGTAGTTGGTAGTGGTTCAGTTATCGTTACTGGGAATAATCCTAATCCGTTTGTTTCTCCGGGTGCTGGTTCAGCTACAGTAGTCGTATTGGGTGATGTAACTACCTCGACAGTCAGCACAGGACCTAGTTCAGCCGCCGTAACTGTCACAAGTAATAACCCAAGTCCATCTATCAGGGTGAATCCTGGTAGTGGCTCTGTAGTGGTTACTGGAAATGACGCAGATCCTACTGTCGCTGTAGTAGCTACAGCTGAGTCAGCCTCAGTAGTAGTAACGGCAAACAACACCTCTCAGACGGTTTCACCTTCTGTAGGTTCAGCCACCGTCAGTGTCACAGGGAACGGGTCGACGATAAAGGTTAGTCCCGGAGCTGGTTCAGCTACCGTGACAGTCACCTCTAACAACACAACTTCTACGGTATCTACTGGTAGTCAGTCAGCTTCAGTAACGGTTACAGGAAACGCTCCTAATCCAGCGATCAGTGTCCCGGCTAGTTCGGCTAGCGTCTCCGTTACTGCTAACGACTCTACGGTCACCATTGTTCAACAGGGTGAAGTATATAACTCGTCTACTGTATTCAGACCTGGTAAGACCCCTTGGGGGAGAGCTTACCCCTGGTTGGGTACAGGAGTAGGTAACTTCCAAAATGTTCAAGCTGAAGTAGCCTTGGTTTCAGTAACAGCTAACAATCCCGCTCCTACGGGAGCTAGTAACGTTTCAGCTCAGGTAGCTAACGTTACGGTGTCAGCTAACGTAACAACGTCAACAGTTAGTCCCGGAAGCCAATCAGCTACGGTAACTGTCGTAGGCGTATCAGCAATCATGAATCATGTGGCTGCTCAAACAGCAACTCTAACTGTTACATCTAATGGTGCTTCTACAAACGTAGCTCCAACAGCCGTAACGGCTTCAGTGGTAGTTACAGCCATCAACTCAGGATCTGCTGTTCAGGCTTCCTCAGGGTATGCCGTAGTGGTAGTTACTGGATTCACTCCCACTGTTACTACTGAGCTACCTGTACCCACGGTAATTATCATCCAGAGGTTGGATACGGTAACAGTCGTTCAGGCTGAACTAAACCTACTAACTCTGGTAGCTATTCCAAATGAGGTAACAGCTACTCAGTCACTACCTAATAACCTAGAAGTAATCCAAAAGCTAAACACCGTAACCGTGAGGGGAGAGTAATGGGACGTCCACCGAAAGATACAGAGTCTAGACGCAACAAGGTATTCGTTCCGGAGTCCGTTACTTTCCCTGAATGGGATGGTACACGGAGAGGATTCGCTTTAGAGAGTCGTGATAAGGATAAGGTTTGGCACCCCTCAACTAGGTTCTGGTGGACTCAATGGAGAGATTCACCTCAGGCTATGTATACCACTGACTTGGACTGGGAATCACTTTATGTTGCTGCGATCGTTCATGACAAAATTATGAATGGTTGTAGTCATACAGCTTTGGCTGCTCTCACAGGTGAGCTACGGAAGCGAGAAGGAATGTTTGGAGCCTCAGTAGAGGACCGTATTCGACTCGGCCTAGGTTCTCCTAGGAGAACTAAGGAAGCTATTCAGGACTCAGAGATTAAGACAGCTGTTGAAGACGTAGTTGATTATGCTACTAGGTTGGGGAACCAACCAATTATTGATCCATAGAATAACCCAGGAGGTTAGGATGTTACCAGTAGGAATTCCTAAGTATACCTTGGGCTGGGACGTCCTCGAATGGGGAAGTGAATATTTAGCTCAGCCTGACGGTAAGTACCAAGGAGAAAGATGGGTTTACTCAAACGAACAAGCTATGTTCATCTTATGGTTTTATGCCGTAGATCGATCAGGCAAATTCTTATATCGGAAGGCTGTACTTGAACGTCCAAAGGGTTGGGGTAAATCTCCTCTGTTGGCTGCTATCTGTTGCACGGAATTTATGGGACCAGTTAGATTTGACGGCTGGGATGCTAGTGGTAAGCCTGTCGCTATTCCTGCTCCTACTCCTCTAGTACAAATCGCCGCTATCTCAGATAGCCAGGCTGAAAACACCTACTCGTTGTGTCGTGAAATGTTGATGCAGGGCGAGGTCTATAACGAATATCCAGGTCTGGATGTTATGTTAGCTAAATCTGTTCACCCTGGAGGTAGGAAGTTAGAGAAGGTTACCGCGTCCCCAAGAGGCCGTGAGGGTAACCGAGCAACCTTCGTAGTTATGGACGAGACACACCTATGGGTTCCGGCAGAACAAGGTCCTGAACTCCACGAAGCTCTATCTCGTAACCTAGCTAAGATGGGTGGTCGGTTCATTGAAACCACTAACGCTCCCATCCCCGGACAGAACTCGGTAGCTGAGAAGACACATGACGCTTACGAAGAGATGAAAGAGAAAGACAGCGTAGCTTCAGGTCTACTCTTCGATACTCGTGAGGTAGTCATTGATGACATCTTCGATAAGGAGAAGGCATGGCCTGCTCTCCAATTCGTATATGGGGATGCTGCTCATCCTGTTACAGGATGGATTGACCTAGATCGTATTTGGCAAGAGATCAATGACCCTCAGTACGCTGAGTCCATCTCTCGGAGATTCTATTTCAATCAGCGAGTAAGGCCACCCTCAAGCTGGCTCAAGTTCGCAGAGTGGATGAGCTGTAGAGATATGAAGATTAAGCTTCGTCGAGGTGACAAAATAGCCCTCGGCTTCAAGGGTTCCATTAATAGGGGTGCTGCCTCCTTGGTTGGTTACAGACTAACTGATGGTGGACTATTCAACCTTGGTTTTTGGGAACCACCCTTAGACTTCAGACAGCAAGGCACAGACAAAGAAACAGGTAGACGTACTGGTAAGACTGATTGGGAAGTTCCATGGGATGAGGTTGATGCGAGAGTCCGCAACATCCTGGACTACTACGACTGTATCAAACTGGTAGCTGACCCTGTTAGTCGGAGAGATGTCATCTCCAAATGGTACGCAGACTATGAGGATGTAGTTGAGGAGTTCTGGTTCTCTAACAAAGGCAAATTCAGTAGGGCTGTTCAACAGTTTGAGAAGTTTGTTGAAGGTGGACGAATCAAATGGAACGACGAAGACATCTCAAGACATGTCCTAAACACTCACTCAGAAGAGGTTCCTGGTGGTTTTATCATTCGTAAAGAGACTCCATACAGCCGTAGTTATATTAGTGCTGCTCAAGCTTCCGTACTTGCTGTTGAAGCTGCGGCTCTAGCTATCCAAGATGGAGCGCTAGTAGATAGACAGTATACGGTCTTTTCATATTAAGAGGGAGGTGAATGTCGGTGTCACAACCGATGGATGGGACGGTCATAGATGGTGAAGTAATCACCCCCGGATCTCCGAGATGGTACCTAACTAGACTGACCCAACGTCTCCTAAGTCGTCAAACAAGGTATGACAGATTAGAACGATATATGCTTGGAAACCATGACTACCCTAATGGTGATAAGAGATACGTGGTTGCGCTACGTGAGCTACAGAGAAAGTGCAGAACTAATTATTGTGTCCTGATTGCTCAGGCTGTAACCAATCGTATGAAAGTTAATGGATTCCAGTTTGGCCCAGAGTCCCAAGAAGATGAGGATGCCAAGAAGATCTGGACCGCTAATAACATGGATCTTCAGAGTTCTATTATCATTAACACGGCTTCTGTGTTTGGGGATGCTTACGTACTCGTAGCTCCTCCACTAGAGGAGGATGAAGATGGTGATGGTCTTCCTATTATTACAGCAGAAGATCCCCGGCTATGTATCACTGAGTCTGACCCACGTCACCCGACTAGGTTGCTTGCTGGCCTAAAGATGTGGCAAGATGACGCAAGTCAAACCATTTGGGCGGTTCTATATCTACCAGAATCTATCTTGCTCTACCAGGGTCCAACTATCACTGATTACGTAGGAACCGATATTGCTTCTTTGACTCAGATTCTTGTAGGTCGGAGTGCTGCGGCCGGAGGTTTCAAGCTCGTAGATGAGCAGCCTAACCCCGTAGGTGAGGTGACGTTGATTCGGGTGAACTGGCAACCAGCGTTCGGCTCCCTCGGGAGAGGCGAGTTCGAGGGTGTCATCGACATTCAGGATCGTATTAATACCGTGATGTTGGAGCGAATGGTCCTCTCTAAGAGTCAGGCGTTCAACCAGCGATGGATGACCGGAGCTAAAAAGGGCGAAGAGTTTAAAGCTGGCGCTGACATGGTTTGGGCGACTGTTAATCAGGAAGCCAAGTTCGGTCAGTTTGATGCTGTTGACTTCACTCAGATTAATGCTGCTATCAATGACGATGTTGGCCATTTGGCTGCCGTCACAGGGACACCCGCCACCTATCTAATGAATAGGATGGTTAACGTATCAGGGGATACCCTAACTCAGGACCAGTCAGCCTTAGTAACAAAGATTAGACTACGACAGGAAGCTGTCGGTTGGGCTTATGAAAGAGTAATGAGACTTGCCTTCAAGATTGATGGCGATACAGCAAAAGCGAAAGAGACTGAGGTAGTCACTCTGTGGAGGGACGCTGAGGTTAAGGACCTCGCTGGTCTTGGTGATCTATTCAGTAAGTTAACTGCTGGTGGAGTAGCCCTAGATATCGCTATGAAGGTTACTGGTTTGTTCACTAACGACCAGATCGCCTCGGCTAAAGAACAGTTCGAGGAACAGCAAAAGATGGCTCAAGAGATGGCCCTTGAGCAGGGTCAGCAAGCGGAAGATGGAGATATGGGTGTAGCTAAACAGCAAGGTCAGAATGCTGTAGCTGCGGTAAAGGCCAAACCAAAACCCACGTCTAAACCTAAGCCTAAATCCTAGATGGATTTATAAGTCAACCTTTCAGGAAAAGGGGAAGAAGTATGTCAGAAGAAGTTAATGAGGTTCAGGAAACCACAGAGGAAGTAGTAGTTACGGAGTCCTCGGACTCAGGCTCACGAATTGACAACCTAAAGGACGCTCTCAAAGAATTGGACAAGGTCCGCAAAGAGGCTGCTGCTCGGAGAGTACAGAGTAAGGAGAACGAAGAGAAGGCTTCCAAGTGGGAGGAACATGTTCGCTCCCAGAAGACAGATCTAGAACGTCTCACAGAGGACAAAGAGAAGCTAGCTGAAGAGGCTAAGAACCTTAGGCTAGAAAATCTACGTAACTCGGTTGCCATCAAGACAGGTCTTGATCCGGAACTCGTTGAGTTCTTAACTGGCGAAACCGAAGATGAGCTAACAGCTAAGGCTAAGAAACTCATCGCTAAGAGCGCCAAGCCTGCTAAGCCTGCTGACTTTTTTGCCGGTCAAAGAGGTACAGCTGTTGGTAAGGATCTAAACGAATCAATTAATGATTGGTTCGCTGACGCTTGGAACAAAGCTTAAACCTAATCCCCTTATAGAAAGGATGTGAAAGACATGGCAGATGCAAATTACGCTAAGAGACTAGAACGTGAAGAGTCCGGTACTGATGCGAGAGAGCTTCCCGAAAAGGTCGCCCGTGAGGTCATTAAGGACGTTGAGCAGGCTTCAGTAGCCCTACGGCTAGCTAAAGTACACAAGATGTCTACACGGCAGGAACGGCTAACTCTCCTAGAGAGCTTCCCTTCCGCCTACTGGCAGTCAGGTACAGTTGACTACCCGTTGACCTCTTCTGGAGATAGCGTCAACAACGCTTCAGGTTCACAGAGAGCTAAGGACTCTCAGCCGAAAAAGACCACCAAGGTAACTTGGAATAACCGGAGTTTGGCTGCTGAGGAACTAGCTGTTATGGTTCCGATCCCGGATAACTACGTAGCTGACTCAGGGGCTCCACTGTTCGACGAGATTCGTCCGTTGATCGCTACTGAGATGGCAAAGAAGATTGATGACGCTGTACTCTATGGTGTTGACTCACCGTTCGCTGAGCCGGGTATCGTCGAGAATGCTATCCTACACGGTAACATTGTTACCGTTGGAAGTACCGATGACCTAGCTGCTGATATCGCCCTACTGGGTGAAGAGGCAGGCGAAGAGGGTGTTGACGTTACCGGGTTCCTCAGTGGTCCTGGTTTCAAGTGGAAGCTACCGGCTCTCCGGTCAGCAGATGGGTTCCCCATCTACTCTCCTCCGTCAGCAGGCTTCCCGGGTACAATCTATGGCCTTCCCATCGAGGAAGTTAAGAATGGAACTTGGGACAAGGAACTAGCTCTCCTGCTCGCAGGAGAATGGGACAAGGTACGGATTGGTATTCGACAGGATATCACCTTCAGTATCTCTGACTCAGCTACTATCTTCGACCCAACTACGGGTGCTATCACCTACTCCGCCTTCCAGCAAGACGGTAAGGTTCTAAGAGCGGTTATGAGAATTGCCTACGTCGTGGTGAACCCCGTTCGTCACCTCGGTAACCTCTACCCGTTCTGGGTACTACAGGACCAGACTCTCTCCTAATCGGTCAGAGGGGGAGGTATTCCTCCCCCTCTCCGTTAATTGGTTTTAAGCAGACCTCATAACCGAGACGTTCTGCGAGAATACGAAGGTCCCGCAACTTAGGGGACTTCTCTCCGATCTCCCAACCACGGACGGTGGCTGGGCAAAGCAACGCCTCTTTGTAGTACAGGCTGTTACGGCTCATTTTAGCCTCCTCTCTTTTTCTCCTTAAGAAAACAAGTATAGGATCAATCATTGAACATCCTTAGTTACTCCCACGCTTACGTAGGCTCCGGACATAACGGCGGAGCGGAAACCACACTACACGATATTATGCGACTACTCCGTCTTGAGAAGCATACCACGACTGCTCTCCTGAGCAAACCACATCCTGACGGTTCAGGTAGTTACGTACTCGATGGGGTCAAGGTCCAGGCTCACTCATCTAAGAGAGATCCTGAGTTGTACTTCCCAACCAATGATTTAATTATTTCACACCTAGAGTGTGCTGCTAGATCAGGAATGGTCGCAGAGAAACATAAGAAGAAAGCTATTCATCTCCTCCACAATGATCAGGACTACTGTGTCGGGTCAGCTGAGAAGTATGCTCACGGTCTAATCTATAATACCGAATGGATTATGGGAGCTTACAAAAGTGTCCCTCTTCGAATCCCTAAGGTACTCTTCCACCCTCCGGTAGATCCCAAGAGATACACCGTTGAGACAACCAGAGAGTACATCACCCTCATCAACCTAACTATCGGGACAACCAATAAACTATCCTATGATAAGGGTGGACTGACCTTCTATGAGTTGGCTAGACGCTTTCCCCACGAAAAGTTTCTTGGGGTTCAAGGTGGGTACGGGGACCAGTATATTCCATCTGATCTACCTGGAAACGTTACGATCCTACCTCACACAAATAACATCCTGGATGTGTACCGGCAGTCAAAAGTTGTGCTCGTTCCTTCTAAATATGAATCTTATGGAAGGGTTGCGGTGGAGTCAGCTTGTTCAGGCATCCCAAGTCTACTCACAGATACAGCTGGAACTAGAGAGGCTATGGGTTGGGCTGCGAACTTCTGTGAACGTCATGATGACTTCGACGAGTGGGAAGACAAACTAAATTGGCTGCTTGCCACCTATGACTTTAGCTGTGAAAGTGCGCGAGAGCGCTCCCACTTCAATTGGGCTAGAACTCTAGAGGAGTGGAAAGACGTTAAGAGGTTCCTAAACGAATTTTAAGGGGGTAAGGTGAGCGCACTAATCACGATTGCTGATATCGAGAATGCTTTAGGTAGGGGTGTAGAGGACGAAGAGGAAGAGTCGGGTTGGCAGTTCATCATCGACTCCCTATCAGCCTTCATCAATAACTTCGTGGATGTATCCTTCGAACCATATGAAGATGTGACCGTTAGGTATAAGTCAGACTACTACGGCCAGGTCAAACTCATTCAGCCTGTTACAGGCATCTCTTCTATTAAGAACTTCCGGACTCAGGAAGAGGACTTCTATATTGACTGGGATGGTATTGATACCATCTTCTATGGATGTCCCGAACAAGTAGTTGATGTCACTTACTCATTTGGATACTCCGAGGTACCAGCTGACGTAAAGCTACTAATGGTGGCTGGAGTCCTAGGTCAGATCAACGAACAGTCTCCGGTTAACTTACGATCATTCCAGGTGGGTGACGTAGTGGAACAGTACCGAGATGATTTCATGACTCAGCTGTTCGGGAATATGGCTACCGTAACCCTCTATAAATATACCAATCATAGCTATACAATCAACGTTGCTGGATCTGATAGGTTCCCTGATTACAGGAGTACCCAAGCTTACCTTGCTGATTTCGATTAGGGGTGAGTATGGCTACCAAACCTTTAGGTCTAAATAATATCGTAATCGTTAGAGCTGAGTTCCTAATTGACCCTAGGGATAATACATCCTACAGGGATTGGGATAACGCTACACGAACTACGGTTACTAAATGTATGATCGAACCTTTCCCCTTGGCTGAAAAGCTTAACTTCGAAGACAACAGAGCGAGAGAGTTCAGTAGGTCTGCGGTCCGTATCTACGCTCCCGGGGATACAGATGTTGTGTATACAGACCGACTTGAGTTTGATGGGTATGAGTGGTCCGTTCTAGGTCACCCTGGTAAGTGGTATGACTTCAAAGCTAAGATTAACCATATCGCTGTCATCGCTCAAATTAGACAGGGATAGGTGTATCCCATGTTGAAAATTAGACAGGGATAATATGGCTGCGAAGTTTGTTATCCATGAGGCTAAATTAATGAGAGCTTTAGACAAACGCTATGAAGCTTACGCTCTCTCAGTGGGTAATCAGATCCGGGGGTCCGCTATACGTGTCTTCATGGTTCAGCAAATACCCGGTAACGAGTGGAGACTTTCAGAAACTACTCCACCTAAATATATCGCATCTTTCAAAGTCGGGTGGAATACCTTAACCAAGAGAGCAAGAGTCAGCAACAACGATCCCGCTTGGAACATGATCGAGTGGGGGGCTCACCCCGGAGGTAACTCCGTAAGGGTACTTAGGTATAAGCCACTAACGAGAGGATTCTTAGCCGTAGCTAGCAGGGCATAAATGTCCTTTGCTGTGTAGGAAGGAGGTAGCTATAGCCAGCCAATGGGAATTCATAGAGCACGGTGACGCTGAAGCTGCCGTAGTAGACATCCTCAAGAACGAGACTCCTGAATTAGATTTCTCCACAGGACACCCAAGAGTATCAACAGACCTTAAGGGATTCACAGATGGAGATAGATGGATCGAAGTAACACAGGAGGGCTCATTCGAGGAATGGCCCACCATTGATCATCCACGTATCGACGTGGGTTGTTACGCCGAACGAAGATCGGTAGCTAGAGATATAGCAGCTATCTGTTTAGCTTCGGTGAAATACCAAATGGGTCGTTATAGAGGTAACGGTCTATTCCTAAGTGATGTCAGAGTCGAGATGGGATTGACTAACACCTCTGATAGATACCAGGAGGGATATAGGTTTACGTTCGCCGTAAGGCTTACGACTAGACCGTCTGGTGACCTAGCTTCACCAAGCTAACTCAGTGAACTAGATTTATCTAGTGAGCTAACTTACAAGAAAGGATGTGAATATCAATGACTATCGATTCAGGCGAAGTACGGTTAGCTCCATTCGGTAACGTATACGTTGCTCCCGTTGGAACTACTCTACCGACTAACGCAACTATGGCGTTGAACGCAAGCTTTGATGCTGTCGGATATGTTGATGAGGATGGGGTTTCGATCTCTCCTAACGTTGAACTATCAGACATCATGATGTGGCAGTCTGCTGTTCCGGTTAAGACCACCCTCGATACTGTATCCCTAGAGATTCAGTTTAATATGGGTCAGGTTAACATTACCACATGGGAACTGTTCTTCTTCGCAGAGACGTTCGTTAACAGCATGTCACACGGCAAGCTAACCCTAACTAGCTCACCTGGCTCTCAGGAGAAGGCTCTCATTATCGAATGGGAAGACGACGAAGAGGATCAGACCAGACTAGTTATCCCAAGGGCGGTACTAACTGACCGTGAGTCCCTACAGCTCGTTAGAAATAACGCTCAGCTTACCGGAGTCACCTTCAAAGCTCTTGACTCTTCGGGGACACTAGCTTACATCTACTCCGAGAACCCGGATCTGACTCCAGCTACGTAAGAAAAGGGGAGGTATATCCTCCCCTTCTTTTTTCTCTCTCTAACTAATAAGGAATTCAAATGACTGTAAAGAAAGTACTAGCCGCTGAGGCTCTAGCTGAGAACATCACCTTCAACTTCATGGGTGACGTATACACCGTACCCCCGGGTGAGGAGTGGGACCTACAGGTTGTTGAGGATCAGGAAGCTGGCAATATGCTTGCGGCGATCAAGGGTCTTCTTGGTGAAGATCAGTATAAGGTTCTCCGAAAGTCAGCCAAAAAGATGAAGGATCTTAACGAGTTCTATAAGGCTCTCTACAAGGCTATCGATGTGGACCCAAAAGACTAGGTTGGTTTTTAAGTATACTCAAGGATGAGTCTGTTTGTAGAAAACTGGAGGCAGACTTCAGACAGTATTACTCAGCAGACCTCCGGGACCTATGGAAGCCCAACAACGGAATAAACCTCAGGTGGGTAGTCGATATGCTTGACTCCCTACCTGAGGACTCCCGAATCATGAAGCACTACCGTAACGATCCCCTTGACGTAACCCAACACCTTCTTCTAGACCTAGTGGATGTTGTTCAGAGAGCTACGTTCTTTGCTGGAATCAGCGCTAATCGTGCCGCTGGTAAGGACTTTAAGAACATCCTCAAGAAGGCTCCTAAGCAAATCCCTCGACCCGTTATCCATACAGCTAGGGAACAGAAGGTGAAGAAGGTATTCACCAAACCATCTAAGTTGATGGGTGGGTTCTCTACTATGAAGGTAAGGATTGATCACACCCCTGAGTGTGTCAAGAGTGGTGTCAACTCTACGGGTGAGCTTAACTGTAGCTGTCCACCTAGGATTGTAGATAAGAAGAAAGACTAAAGGAAGCGAGGTGTGCGGTGGCTGGTGGAGTTCAAGTTGGCGAAGGCTATATTGACATTGATCCTCGGATCGATAGTAAGGGGATGCAAGCTGCCGCCCTACGTTCATCTAAAGACTTCACTAAGACGTTCCAGGATAACTGGAATAAGGAGATGCGGAAGTTTAAGCCCTCTGGTATAAGCGGACTCTCTATGAATAAAGAGATGTCGAGTATGGCAGCTCTTAACCGCCAGAGGATCGCCTCCGAACAGAAGTTGCATAAGCTCCGGTTGGATAACGCTAAGGCTCTTACTAAGGAAACCACACAGGTAATCCGTCAGAAGGTTAAGGTGGATAAAGATGGTGACCACATCGGAAGGATGTTTGGTCGTCACTTTATGGGGGGTGTAGAAGGTGTACTATCCCTTCTACCTTCTAGACTTGAGGGTCTGTTTACTAACACAGGACCTATCGCTGGTACAGCATTCTTTGCAGCGTTCGCTGCGGCGTTCGCTCTAGGATTACCCGCTCTAGGAGCTATGACTGCTGGTCTTCTCTTCGGAGGTCTAGGTCTCGGAGCTGTCCTGGCTGCTGGAATCGTAGCAGCAATCGATGACCCTCGTGTCAGTAAGTCGGCGAGCAAGCTCGCTGAGAACTTCAAGAAGAAAATCATCTTCCACCCTGACGTAATGTTCCTAGGGGATGTACTAGCTAAGCAGATCGACAAAGTCAATAAGGCTCTCGATCGGTGGGCTCCCCACATCCGTGAGATTTTGCAAGCTGGTGCTCGCTTCCTACCTAGTATTACTAACGGTCTAATTGGAATGGTTGACGCCTTCCTTGGACCTATGGCTAAGCTAATGAACTCTCCGTTTATGCAAGCCCTGATGGGAACTATCTCTCAGGGGCTTGTGAAGATCGGTGAAGCTTTCGGTGTTTCGTTCGATAGATTCCTAGATGATCCTCAAGCTATGAAGGGCGCCATCATGGGCCTAGAGGACTTCTTTAATCTGATCGCTGGTGGAATCAAAACTATGTTTGATTTCCTAAGGTTGATGTCTAGACTTTGGGTGGTTCTCAACCAGCACAACGGCGTAATCGACAACATGAGACAGACATGGAAGATCATTAGGGATATCTTCAATGGTACAGTTGGAGTTATCGCTAAGGTTGTTAGTTGGTTCGGACAACTAGGTAAGGCGGCCGGAGGTTTCGGTAACACCGGCCAACAGATCGCCCAAACATGGAAAGCTATCGTTGATAGCGTTGTCACAGTCGGTCGTAAGATCGCTGACTTCTTCGTTAGGTTGTGGCATGACGTTGGACCTCAGGTACTCCAAACTCTTGGTGCTCTATGGAGAAACATCGTTACGATTATCCAGGGAGCCGTCCAAGTAATCCGAGGAATCTTCCAGGTAGTTAAGGGCATCTTTACTGCTGACTGGAATACCGTATGGACTGGCCTAAAGAACATCGCTAGTGGCGCTCTTAAGATTATCGTCAACATCATTCGTGGTGGACTTAACGCAGCATGGGCCATCTTCCGTGTCGTACTTGGTGTCCTCAATATGGTTTGGCAAGCATTCTGGGCTAGATTATGGGCTCACCTAAAGGCTTGGTACCATAACGTCTTAGCGTTCACCAAGGGTTGGTGGACCAATATGAAGAACTGGTTTAACAACTCTCTTCGGTGGATTAAGGGACTATGGAACTTCATATGGGGGTCCATTAAGTCTTTCGCTGTTGGTATCTGGAACTCTATTTATAACTGGGTAGCTAACCGGATTAACGCTATCCGAAATATCGTCTCTAGTGTGCTAGCTATCATCAGAGCTAGATGGAACTTTATATGGACACTCATCAGAACGTTCGCTAGAGCTGTTTGGTCTAGCGTTCATGATTGGGTTGTCGATAGATTTAGAGCTATTCAAGCTTTCATCTCTCGTACATTGGATGCAATCAAGAAGAAGTGGAATGATATTTGGGGTGGAGTTAAGAACTTCTTCGCAGGTATCTGGACCTCTATCCGTAACTCAGCTATCAATGGTATTAACCTGGTCCTTGGAGTAATTAACCGAGGTATCGATATCATCAATGGTGCGCTCGGGAAGTTGGGTGTCTCATTCAGGATCGGTAAGATCCCTCTGGTAGGTGCTGCCTCAGCGGCCTCAGCCGCAGATAAAGCTAAGAAGCTAGCTGGTAAAGCTAGTGGTGGAAGGATGCGAGGTCCTGGCACAACCACCTCAGATTCAATTCCAGTAAGACTCTCCAAGGATGAGTATGTCATCCGTGCAAAGTCAGCTAGGAAGATCGGGTATAACAATCTAGACTACCTCAACAGACATGGACCACAGGGAATAGGTCTCGCTGGTGGTGGTCGAGTAGGTGGAGGGAATAACGCTCTACTTGAGGCTCACCGTAACCACCTTCACGTAGCTATGCAACAAGGCTATCAGTATGTGATGGCGCTAGCTAGAGCTTCAAAGATCGGTGGATATAGCATCTCCTCAACCTTCCGTCCTGGCGATCCACTTTGGCACGGTAAGGGTAAGGCTGTTGACTTCGGTGGGTTCAACCAGGATAGGTTAGCTTCGTTCTTCGCGGGACGTCCCGGACTACTTGAGTTGATCCACAGAACTGCTGCTAGGGACTACGCGTTCTTCGGTGGTTCAGGTGGAGGCAACCTTGGTAAGGGTGGCATCCTCTCAGGTATCTTCGGGTTCCTCGGTAAAGGTTGGGACTACGTTAAGAAGAAAATCCTAGGTCCCGTAGGTGAGAAGGCCGCTAACCTCTTTGGTAAAGATCCTAAGAATGGTGTTATGGCTCTCGGTAAGGGATGGATTAAAGCCCTATTCGACCAAGCTTCTGGTAAATCAAAGAAGGAATTCGATGACGCTAAGAAGAATATGGCAGCGGGAGCTATGAGTGGAGCTGGAGGTTCCCCGGGAGGGGCAGGTAAGTGGGCAGGAGTAGCAGCGAGTGCGCTTAGGATGCTAGGTCTTCCTGGTAACTGGCTTACTCCGTTGCTAGCTCGAATCAATCAGGAGTCTGGTGGTAACCCTAGGGCTATCAACCTTTGGGACAGCAACGCCAAGAAGGGCATTCCTTCTATGGGGTTGATGCAAACCATTGGACCAACCTTCAACGCTTACAAACTACCTGGTATGGGTGACGTGTGGAATCCTCTACACAACATCATCGCTGGATTGAGATACATCAAATCTCGATATGGGTCTATCTTCAACCTTCCGGCTGGAGGTTATGACAACGGTGGATATCTACAGCCAGGGTTATTCAACGGGACGTCTGTCCCCGAGCCTGTCTTCACAGGTTCACAATGGGAGATCCTAAAGGGTAACATGTCAAGCAACTCATCTACTAATGTTACTGTATTCGTAGATGGTGTAGCTACTGCTCACAAGGCGGTAGTTGAGCAAAACAACTTGGATCTAATTAGAGACTTGAATAGGGGGTTCTAGATGGCTAAAAATAGCGTAGCTATTCTCAGCCCAGTAGGCAGGTACTAATGGCTATCAGCTTTGGTGCTGCCGGTTCTGTAGTAACAGGAACGGGAGTAGGAAGTTTAGTGCTGTCACCTGTAGGACCCGCCTCAACAGCAAACTCTATTAATCTCTTGGTTGCTATCTGGAAGACCTCAGCTACAGGGGAGCCTACGGTAGCAGCAACACTCGGAACATGGACTAGGTTAGCCTTCTCCGATTCTGCGGTGGATGTTGCTACTGGGGCTGACGTCGGTTCTATGGGAACGGTTGTCTATTACTCATTGGGTTCAGTCCCTACGGGTAATACGGTGACCTTCCCTGGAACTGTCAACTCAGGTCAAGCCGTAATCGTTAACTACACAAAAGCTACCTCAGAAGCTTGGACTGTCAACTACTCCACTGGTCAAGATGAAACCTATGGAGCTAACTATTCAGCCGCTGGTAACACAGACTTTGATGCTGTAGCAGGTGACTATTTGGTTGCTTGTTCAGGTATTAACAGTGACGCGGGAGCTATCTCAGCTAGAGCTATTACAGCTACAGGTTTAACTCTCTCAGCTAACACCTCTCGGGTGTCTAACCTATCAACAGATGGTGACGACTCGGGGTTGCTGATCTCAGATCACTCAGTATCCTCAGGAACTCAGACCGCAGCTCCCACGTACGCTCACACTAACGCTTCCTCTACTCAAGGAACAACAGTAGTAGCTAAGTTGCACGTCATCGCTGTTCCTACGGTGGTGGCAGCTGTAGTCGTAGCTCCGTTTGCTCAGACAGCTGGTTACAGAGTCACCGTAACTGGACTAACAGGCTACTCACAATTCCAAGTTACCGCTACGGATGACTCGGGTGTAGTAGCTGAAAGAGATGTACGAGGTGGTCAGCTTCAATCAGTGGACGGTTCATCGTTCGTTGGTGACGACTATGAATTCAACTTTGGAAATACAGGAGTCAACTACTCTCCCACTATTACGTATAAGTGCTATGTATACTCGGACTCTCTTCTGGTGGGTACAGGTACGGACACAATCAATCAGTCACCAGTGGACGAATGGGAAGCCTCCTTGGTTGCTACAGGGGACGCGATAGGTGAGGGACCGGTTAGCTACCTATCTGTTCCACTTCAACCAGCTCTCAACATCCCTGTGATGATTCAGGAGTTTGACGAGTATCAACGTGAGGGAACTATCCTATCTAACAGTCATGTGTTAGGTAGAAAGAATCCTGTCGTATCCACTGATGTGATGGCTGGACGTACAGGTAACTTCATACTGTTGGTTCCTGAGACGGGTTGGCCACATTCACTATACTGTCCTGACTCAATCAATGACTATATAAGTGTACTTGAAACTGGCTATACGTTTATGCTACGTAACCTTGTTCCGTGGGCTGTAGGTATCGAAGACTTCTACTTTGTAGTCAAGTCTGTTCAGCCTCAGAGATTGTCCAGGATGGCCCCTATGGTAGGTAACATCAAAGCTACCATGGCCATCTCTGTTGAATGGATTGAAGTGGATATGCCGCCTTCGGAAGAGGCTGTTAGTGCTTTGACGTGGCAAGTCCTAGTCGACAACTATCAGAGCTGGGCTCAAGTACTCTCAGCTAACCCAACATGGTTGGATATTCTACAGAATGGTTAGGGGGTAACGGGTGTACGCAGTGTCAGACAGGTTCCTACGTAACATCCGCTACTCCAATCGTAGGAGAACCGTAGTCGATATGTACTACGGTTCTCAGACCGTTCCTATCATGGAGGACATCCCCATTAAAGAGGGGTCACTTACTATTGATCGGGCAGCAGACATCCGCAGAGCTGGCTCCCTTACGATCGCTAAGGATGATCTAAACATCTCTCAGTTTGACCCTATGGGTATCGAGTTCGCTATCCGGTCAGGCTTCCGCTACTCGGATGACACAGAGGAGTTAGTTCCTCTTGGTTGGTTTCGTATCGAGGACAGTGGATACGAGGACGGGGTTAACAAAGAGGTTAAGCTCAACTTCTATGACAGAGGTAAAGCCCTCCAGGATATCCAGACTCTAGCTGACAGAGATCGAAGTGGTTTGACTTGTGAGGCTGCTGTCAACCTGTATGTCAACTACACCTATGACATCCTAGGTTACCGTCCTACGGTTACTTATGGTGACGACCTAGATGAGCTTAAGAAACTACCTGGTGGATCGATCGTATCAGGGACCCATTTGGACGCAATGAATCAGATTGCTCAGACAATGAATGCCGAATGGTTCTTTGATCCTGACGGTCAGATCACCTTCCAGAGTATGCCTTCCATTACCGTGGACACCCTAGACAGCGAGGCCGTCTGGACCGTGGACTCAGGAGAAGGTGGAGTACTGGTTTCAGCCAACCGTGTCATCTCACGGACCAACACAATTAACCACATCGGGGTATTCGGAGCTACCTCAGAGTCAGGTAATCGTGTATGGGTTCAACTAGTGGACTCAGATCCTAACTCACCTACTGGATTCTTCAGTAAGTTTGGTCGGAGGTCTATTCGACTGGAGAATGACACAATCACATCTAACCTTGTAGCTCTACAGGTAGCTCAGCAACAGCTTAAGAATCTATCCGGGTTGAGCCGTTCGGTTTCCCTAACCTCTATCTGGAATCCTGCCCTTTCTGAGGGAGACATCATCCTAGTGGAATACTTAACTAGTGATCCTGAACTCCACCTAGTAGAGAGTATCGCCCTCGATCTTGTTCAGGGTGAGATGTCCTTAACCACTCGTACGACTCAATTCGTGGAGTAATAAGATGCTAACTAAGCAACTAAGCATAGCTATCAGTAACCTAGTAATCCGTAAGATCGCTGAGCTAGCCCCTCAGGTATTCATCGGGGTAGTTGAGACTATTGAATCCATTGACGCTAACCTACACTCAGTTCGAAGTGGAGCTGATCTATTTAGATATGTACCTAAGGCTACCGCTACGACTATGGTAGTGGGTGACCAAGTATTCATGATTAAGGGTAGGGGTACACCCATGATGATCATAGGTAAGGTCTCAGGCAACGTTGTTCTAGCATCAGAATTGGGGTAAATAAATGGCAACTACGACAACCATCAACGGCTTCTCTATTCCTCAATTGAGTGATGTTCCGAACATCGAGACAGCTGTTAATACGTTTGCTAACAGCATTGACGCAAGAGTGATTCCTATTCTAGCTACAGTAGCAGCTCGTACCACAGCGATCCCATCTCCTACTGCTGGTCAGGTGGCTTTCGTTACTGCTACCGGAGAGATGTACTACTACAACGGTACAGCTTGGGTGGGTATCGGACCGAGGTGTAAGAAAGCTGGATCAAACACAATCATCACAGACTCTACTACGTTAGCTAACATCACCAACTATAACTTCACTGTTGAGGCTAACTCAACTTATATTATGAGGGGTGTAGTTATCGCTAACTCAACAGGCTCAGTAGCTAACGACATCAAATTCGGTTGGACCTATCCTACGTCAGCTACAGCTAACTGGGGGATGCAAGCTCCCGTTATTGGTGTATCCGTTGAATCAGGTAACGGTATTTACACAGGTAACCTAGCCCAGACCGATCAGCCCACGTTCGGTACCCTCACTACGGCTCAGCAATTCCAGTGGGACTCGACCTGGAACATCGGAGCTAACGCTGGGACGGTTCAGCTTCAGTGTGCTGAGGGAGCCGCCGTAGGTGGTGTAACCTCTGTAGGTATCAACGGAGATTCCTGGATCTCCTGTCAGAAAGTCGCCTAGTGATTATGAATGGAGACGAAATGGCTAAACATAATCAAGGACTTCGTAATCCTCGGAGTGGCAGCTTTCGGATTGATCCACTCACAGTTAACGGGGATGAGTTCACCCGTACTGATCGGAGTGTATGCGGCATTGATGGGTGTACCAGGTGTAACAAATCTATTAGAATTAAAGAAATCCACCAAACAATCCAAGGATGGATCATCGGACTCTCAGGGTCCGCTGTCGTCCTAACGTTGTTAGGGGTGATAACTAATCAAATCAATTGGTAGCGGAGAGTTCACCGGTAAGATTAAGAACCTAGTCGTACTGTATGTATGTATGTTTACTTTAGCCGTCTCAAGTTTCGTCTACAGCTATGTGGCAGCTGAGAGAGCAGCCTACGACAATGGTCAAAAGTTCTGTTCGATCATCACCACGGTCAATGACGCCTACCGGGACTCAGAAGAACCTGCCACTGAGCTAGGTCGATCATTGAAGGCAAACTACATCCAGCTAGAGAAAGACCTCGACTGTCGTAGAGATTAATCCAACCATACATTCTACCCTGTACACAGGGAGATAGAGAGAAGAAAACAAAAGAGGGGTACCCCAACCAGGGTACCCCTCTTTTTTCGTCTCTATTTCATTAGAAGACGGTCTGTGTAGTCATCCCAACTTCTCCAAGAAGTGTAGTAGGTCAGGGACCTTTGAGTTGTCGTTAAATGGGTCCAGGTGACTTCCCCTGATAACATTAGCTAACTCCTGATTTATCTCTACAAGAGCGTTGAAGGCAGCCTGACCATTCCTCCACTCAGGGTGAAGGACAAGGAGAGCGAACGCTCTCTTCTCTACTCTCTTTCTTAAAATACTCATGTGAGGATAGGGAGAATCGAACTCCCACCGTCTGATTGGAAGTCAGACATCATAGCCATTAGACCACATCCCCATGAAGTTAGTCCTCCCACAGACATCCCTAGTTTCCGCAGTCCGGTACCAGTATACCTTTAGGGTCTGAAGACTTTGAGATTAGGTGGTATTAGCGGACTAACAACAGTAGGCCGTGTCGGTCTCGAACCGACGTCCCCGGATTAAGAGTCCGGTGCTAAATCCCCTCAGCTAACAGCCCACGACATCCCTTTTGGTTAGAAGGGCGGATGCCTATTCCCTCGCTCCCTAGGGTGGATTCGAACCACCACCTCGACGGATTAACAATCCGCTACCCTACCTATTGGGTGACTAGGGAAGGTCCTGCTACCGGGTGACATCCGGGATGATTGTCTCGGGTTTGAAGATGACTCGATAGTGGTACTGGGAAACGTTCTTAGCTTCCACTTGTTCCACGAAGTAAGTCACATTATCAGAGAGTCCAAGGAAGTGTTTCTTGAATCCTCCGTCTGCGATCTTACAGGTAACCGACAATCGTTTGTCAGGATCGAAGTTACCTAGGGAGCACAACCCTTCAATGGTAAGAAGGTACTCACCGGTGATCCCGTTATAGAAGACAATCCGTCTCTGGATCTCGAAGCTGTCCGCAGCCTTACTCAGGTTCTCCGAGGCTACGTCAGCGTCAGTAGCGCAACCCACACCCCCGAAGGCCAGACCTACCGCCAACAGACCTACCAGAATCTTCTTAAATACTTTGAACACTTACTACCGCCTCAGCTTGAAGGGTAATTGCTTCCCGGACGCTCTCAGCCATCCCACGAAGGGTAGTGATGGCCCATTCCTTGCCTGTTTCGTAGTCAGGCTGTGAGTCGTTCAGTTTCCACAAATCATTGAGGGTTAGACCTAGGTGGTGAGCTAGACTCGCCTGATGGATGATGGTATCGTCAGAGGTGTACTTACCCTGATCAGCGAGAACACTGATTGCGTTAGTGATACAGTGACCACTGTCTCTCGGGTCACCCGTAGACGTAGATACCGGTCCTTGACCTCCTTGACCTAGCGATCTCCACCCTACGGCGACAAGACGTTCGGCCGCCTCATCATAGATTAGTGGGTTTAGTTCCTTCAGTGGTAGTGGTTGAAGTGACATCCACATCCCCTTCCTCTTGTTCCTCTTCCTTGACCCAAAGACCTAGGGCAGCTAGCCCAGCAATCACAGTTGATGCTACCAGACCAATCCATTCACCGGTAGTGACTAAACCGTCTGAGTTCGCGAAAGCGTACGCAGCACTAAACGTAGTTACCGAGACGCCTGCCGCCTTCATCCAATCAGATGGGGTATTCTTAAGGATATTAAAGCGAGTCTTCATCGATCTTTCCTTTCGTGGATTTGTTTAATTCTTTCGTAAGCTTCCTCGACGGTGATGAGTCCGTCTTCTAGGTCCCACGCTAACTCTTTGAAGAAGAGAGCTAGCTCTCTTTCCCAAGCGTCAACCAACATCTCTTCGAAGTGCTGTTCCCAAGGTTGACTCAACTATCCCTCCTGTTTTGTAGGATAGACCGCGTTCACTACCCGGAGAGCGGCTTCGAAATCACTACCGTTCCGGTAGTAGATACTTAGGAACAACCGACCTCGGAGTACCTGAACCTCTACCGAGGGAGAGATGATTCGCCTCTGGAGCCTAGCTCTCTCAGCGTCCCTTGCTGATTTACAAGCCATACAAGTATGGCTGTATCCCCCTACTGGCTTACCGAACTTGCGCTTACTGACGTACTTAGCGAACAGGGCAAGACTCTTCTGAGTATCACACTTTTTGCACACTCGGAGGGTCGAGAGGATCATGGGGGGAGCGGTCATTGGCTTAGGGTACAGGTAGTGGCTGATTACGTCAAGCTCCCTGAGGGATTACCCCTCAGGTAAGGTCCTCAATTGCAGCCTGAGCCTGACCGTTACCCATGACCGTCCGGCTACCAGGACCACGATGGAAGAACTTGGGCTTATACATATTCAGCATATCTGTTAGTCGAGAGGTAGCCCGCTGGAGCTTCATCCTGTCAGCGTTATTCTTCGGGAACATCTGTTTAGCGTACCGATCGAAGAGTGTCTTTTGGAAGACCTTTCCGACACGCTTGTATGCCATCATCAAATCTGAGTTGACAACCATACTATCTTCAGCTTGAAACTTGCCGAAGTCTGAAGGGAGTATAGCTGACTCCCAATCACGGTAGTCGAAGAGAGTTTCTAGTAACTTAATTACGTCACTGTTCCGGTAGGCGTACTGCGAGGTCATATATAGACCCTGCTTCCGGTAGTTCCACGCTACATCATAAGCGACAAGCATCAACCCTCGGTTAGCCCACTCACCATCGGCCATCTCAGAGGTTAGCTTATCGTTACTGAGGACGTACAGCAATAAATCCTGTACCATATCTTCATACTCTACCTCAGGGAACTCCCTGGAGATCTGCCTAGCTACCTTACTAATGATCGGCCGCCACTTGGTAGTTTTATCTTTACCCAACCTTCCCCTTTCTGTCGTCATAGCCGCATACCATAGCTACCGCCATAGCTGCTGTCTGAATTAGTTCCTGTCGTAGGTTCTCTTTATTGTTACCATCTCGGGTGAGCGCCCTAGCTACCTCCCCGAACTCTTCAGCTAGGATGATGAATCCTGACTCAACAGAGGTGGTATCCCCATTCATCGGAGTGTTATCGAATCCGTGCTTCTCCTCAGCTGACTGCAACTCTAGGTAGACATCATAGAGGACATTTGTTCTCTCCTGAGCATCCTCAAAGCGACGTGACACTACTACCCTCTACTCTCTTGGTATCCCTAGACCATCCACCACAACTATTACATCTATATCTTTGAAACTTACCAACGGAGGTGTAAGCGAAACCCCTAGGACTAAGGAAGTAACCACACCTCCCACAGGTATCTACCGCTGTCCCACTATAGAGGTTACCGTTAGGGTGACCAGGAATCCACGGAAGAACTCTGTAGTATAACTTCTCCAACAGCGGGAAGACGTCACCTATACAATACTTCTTCATGTCCCGCTGAGCTTTCTTGTCCCCAGCCATAACCTTTACCCACAGGTCATGTCCCTCATGAGGGACCTTACTACCAATTTCGAGAGCTGTAGCTACGTATTGGAGTTTGTTACTAGGGAACCGGAACTGTTTCTTCACTGTCTTATATAGGTCGATTGATTTGTAAGGCGGTGGAGGTCCCAGGTGGTTAAGTAGGAAATCCTTATTTAAGGTGGGGATGTCAAACCGATCACCGTTGAAGGTTACTACTGAGTCAGCTCCACCAATCAAATCATAGATGGTAGTGAGGAAGTCATATCCTGGTTTGTTCATCCACTCAGCCCCAAAGAATACTGTCTTCTCATCTAGGTATTTGGCAGCCCAACAGAGGGTGTAGCTGGATTGTCGTAGCTGATTGAGGTTGACGTTCACGTTCCAGAGGGACCAGACGTCAGCTATATTAGGGGCTGTCTCTATGTCCAGTAGTAAAGTCTTGATCTGGTTCAACCTCCACCCATACGTCCACTAGGTCATATAGGAGTGGTTCTGCGTACTCCGTATAAAGCATATCCTCGATGGCCCATAACTCTAGTCCCTCTACGGACACATCTTCGTCGTACTCGAAAGACCCTCTAAAGGAGATGTTCCTACTAGAGGCGTAGTGAACTTTAAACTTCACATGAATCACCCTTCGTAGGGTGTTTAGCTACGTCGACACAGCCCATCGCATACCCCAGGGCGAAAGCCTCAGGTAGCATAGTGGGACAAGTCCCAACGGTTGACCTCAAATTATAGAAGACACTTAGTCCATGGTCGAATAGACGGTTAGCTAGTTCTTCGTTACTGATCGGTGGTAGAGTTCCCATTCTTAATCCCTTCCTCAGTTACACATTCATATCCGCAACCAGCGTACCCTGCTAAATCAACCCAATGGTCTACTACTCCTGGACTCCAGGTAGCTCTGCTCATCTTGAGAGCGATCATAGCTAAAGCAACTTCGTAAGCTGAGAACTCCCTCTCAAAGAGGACACTCCAGAGAGCCGCTGTCCGGGTGAAGTCCTGGGACGGAGGTCCGTAGGTGTTATTGCGATCCTTAGTGGTAGCCTTAATGGCTTCCAGTAGGATGAACTCTTTATCGGAGATAGGCTCAACGGTCTTAGTAGGCTCTACACTCTCAACTAGCTTAAGTGATCGAGAGTCCCAACCTGATACGTTCTCCCCGTAAGAACCACCACCCCAACCACTCACCTTAACCCAGTTATTATCGAAACCGATAACTGTTCCGGGGGAAGTAGTAGCGTCCCTATAGGTCATGTTCTCCTTAACAAGGAGAACTTCATCTCCCACCTTAAACTCCATCTAGTTCCGCCTCATCGTCGTCGTCCACTACCACTGAGCTACCGTATTCAGCCATGATGATATCTCCCGCCGTCTCCGCTGCGGAGGCTGCGAGCTCGGCTAGCATACTCACGACGTCATAACAGCGTTGCTTCTGAGTACCATAGAACTCAGCTAAGTATTCGAAGTCCCTAGCTTGGTTACGTAGGACCTCTGTAACCTTCTGATTGAACTCAAAGAGTTCATCAATCTTTGCATTAATGGCCTCTCTGATCTCAGAGGGATTCTTACGCTCTTCCAAGTTAGTCCTTCCATCCTATGTATTCCTTGAGAGCGGGTCCGCCATGGTCAAGGTAGTACTGGTTGACGTCCGTGTCCTTCATGATAATGATAGCAGCATCATCGACGGATGTCAATATCTGTTTGCCTAGTTTTTGTCCGGCTTCTCGTCCTTTACCTTCTTTCCCGTCACCGTCTGCCAAAACGACGATACGACGATTCCGCAGAGCCCTAGCAACAACAGGGTTCCAAGAGTTAGCACCAGGAATAGCAATAGCTGGGATAGAAAGTGAATGGAGGATAACAGTGTCGAACTCCCCTTCTGTTACATAAATCTTTGGATATAAACCCTTCAATATGTTAGGGTTAAAAATACGGCGGGCTTCGAAGCCCACCGATGACATATACTTAGGTTCTCGGTCGTCTATTCGTCGAAACTTGAGACCAACCACGCTACTACCAGCAACATAAGGAAGAACAACCATACCATCGTAAGCTCTATCCTCTGGTCTAGGGTTTACTACGAAACCAAGATGGAAATAGTTCTGTGCCTCTTTCGTAATCCCTCTTTCGAGAAGGTACGTCTCCCCCAGGGAAGACGCTAGGTTGTTGTGGTACTCCCTCGTAAGGTCCGCCAGTAATTTCTTCATATCTTTGCTGGGAACTATCGCCATACTTCTCCTTTAACAGCCAGAATAATTGTCCCTTCGTTCCGCAAGCAAAACAGATAAACCCACCGTCATCAGAGTAACAGCTACTAGGGATAGTCTCCTCGTGGAATGGACACAGGATCTTTGTCCAGGTCATCTTCGTCCTTCATTAGGTCATCCCAGAATCTAGTTAGGTTGTCACACGAGTAGGACTGTACAGCAAGAGGCACATCCTGATGGCCCTTCTTGACTAGCTTCTTATGGTCCCAGCCGTAGCAACCCAACACAGCTTCACCATAGACGGTACCCCATGTGTTATGGCGTCCTGGTCGGTAGTGCCACTCGTTCCAGTTAGCGTCCGGACCCTCGAAGACGTCCTGGGTGCTCCCCATGACGTACACACTAAGGTACGTAGTTTTTTCAAACCCACTATGACATTCGTAGCAATCATAATCCTCCGAGTGGCTTAGAACTACTTTGATAGTCTCAAGCTGTTCGTCCAGTGGTCTATCTGGGAACGCTAGGCGGTAAGCCTTCCACTCCATCGCGGACTGCCAGCTCATCGGGTACACCCTCTCTCATCTCTTTATGTTGACAGTCGCAGAACGATTTATCAAATCCTACTTGAGTCTTACAGATATTGTGTCGTTGTGTTTTACAGTCCCAACAAACCATTAATAGCCTTTCCTATTCCGTAACCGATGATGAAAGCAGCGATACTTAAAACTTGATCTCTCATCAGGTCACGTTGCTCTCAGTACGGTGAGGAAGGGGATACCCCCTGAGTGGTTGAGTACCTGAATCCATCCACGTCCGTGGAAGATGACGGAGAGTTTATTGATGGGAGTAGCGAGTAGGATTCCCGTCCAACCTTCAGAGTCCTTAATATAGAGGAGATTAAGACCACCAAGGTTAGCTGCTAGCACAGTCCCCTCGTTATAAGGATCTACTACGATCTCTTCCCACTCAGCCTCGGGAACAATCTTACCCTGAACGTCATCCAAGTCAGTGATCCATAGGTAGGGACTGAACACTCCGAGAACGGTTCTGATTCTGTCTCGGTTCCCGATCTTCCATACGTCTTTGCCTGGCTCAATCATTTATTGATCCGACCTTTCCTATTTCGTGGGGTACGTTTCTTCTTAGGTCTACCGGGAGCGATGATCTCTCGACCGAGGGCTAGCACAGCTGGAGGGGTCCTGAGGTAGTCAGCAAGTCGTTGGGCTCTGTCGTGATTCTTAAGCCTCCCCACAAGTCGGGTATTACAATAACTACATAGCAATCCTCGTACGGCTCCACCATGTTCATGATCGATGTGAAGTGGTTTACCACCCTTAGGTTCGGTCCCACAGATGTAGCACTTCCCACCCTGAAAGTCCAGGATGACATCATATTCCTCAAGAGTGATACCGTAAGTCTTGAATACCCACGTCCTACGTCCCTCTCTCTTGGAACAATCGGAGGAGGCATACTTCTTTTGTCTCCCCGTTAGGATCTGCTCACAGCCACAGACGCAATTAGTAATTGATATAGTCCCATCCCTCTTCCGTAGAGAAGATCACTCTCTTGACTCCCTCATCTCTCAGTCTGTCAGCACACCTTAAACAGGGCTTAGCCATCCTAAGGTGACCTTGACGATTGATTCTTGCTACGTAGACTACTGTCCCCCGAAGGCTAGCTCCCTTTGGGAAGACGACGGAGCGCATCCATTTCAGCATGCCATGTCGCAAATTCAGGATGGATATTAGAATGATGTCTGAACTTGACATGTCCTCTGGACAGCACACTTCCCCCTCTGGCGACCACACTTCCCAGTTTCCAGCGATAGGAAACAAGCTCAGCCTCTCTTACTGCCTGCTGAAGTAAACGTTCGATTCTAGTCATACCTGTACCATACCACAGGGTGTCAAACTTCACTTAATCGAAGTATGTCACCGTCTTGGTCTTCTTTACACCCTCGTAGTAGCCATCCCAGTAACCACCATCGTGTGATACGTAGTGACCGTGAACAACCAGCCACCTCTTAGTTCCATCCTGATAGTGGAACTCATAGACTACTGACATAGGGTTTCTATCGGGGTCAACCTCGGAGTACTCCTCCCCTGAGTTGAGGACGGTTACCAACGTTCCGTCATCTAGAGTAAAGCCATCTCCGTACCGGTATTCGGCTAGCGTCTCTACGTCAAGACCGTACCTACCATTGAGGGCTTCCACTTCTCCGAAGTGAGTAAGGATATCTTCAGCTAGATCTACCCCATTTCCTTTTCTTCTACTCATAGAAGGTTACCACCCTCTCCTGTGGGGTAACCTCGAATAGTTCACCGTCGTAATGTCCACCGTCGTAGGAGGCGTACCAACCAGGCTTCTTGAAGTACCGGACCATACCTTTATCTAGGTCACTCTCCATGACGACACTAAAGACTAGCCAGTACTGGTCACCTTCGCCTTCACCACCATGTTGTTCGACGTAACCAACTTTTCCTAGACCAGGGATAACAACAGATTTATTACTCTCTAGTTCCCATTCGAATTCGTGCCAACTAAACTCACCGTCTTTCTCCTCATAGAAAGCTTCGATTTTCTCTTCAACTTGTTCCTCATTCATACGTGGTTACCTCTTTCGTAGTGGGTGTAACGACAGTGAAGGTACCATCCCAGTTTTCCTCACCGTAGGAGTCCACTGTTCCTGCCTTCTTATAAAATTTACCAGCAATCTGGAAGATAATCCAGGACTCCCCCGTCCACCCTTGGGGATACTCACCGTAGTCGTCGTAGTAGTCACCCTTTTGGGTATAGACTTCAACTACTTCGACAGGAGTATCGAATCCTTCTACGTTATAGATACCAGGGCGTGCGTACCTACTCCACCCCTTGACCAGTAGGTTGTGTACGTCCAATGGATTCATAGCTTGATCAACCTATCTTTCTTCTTGAGGTGACGACTCAAATAATCTTCGGGTTGGGCGAACTGATCAAAATTGTCGACGATAAATCTGGCAGACCTTCCTTTGGTAAGCGATGTAATCGTTCTTCGAAGCGACCAACGATATGCAGCACCCGGACTTGCTTTATAATTTCTCGGAATGAGGACACGTTCAAGTGCAGTCGCGTAAACCTCCTCCCTGAATAAGCGGATAAGATTATCGTAACCAAGACCCCACATCTTTTGAGGGTCGATGTCGACAGTAGATCCATCTCTAAGGACCTGGTTGTAGAGCGCTTCCTCCCCGTATGCGACAGATTCGTGAATACTATCATGATCATAGATCCTCGTAACAGCATCCTGAAAGAAGTCGTCTTTTTCCATCGAAAGATTTGTCCTCTTCGGCCCGTGTAGATAGGACCAGACCGCGTAAAGCTCATTGTGTAGGAGTAGATCGAGGTGGGCTCCCTTCTTTTTAAGGAACCGTAGATCAGAGATGTGCTTGTCCCAGCTACCATTTTTGAGTTCCCAATATGAATGTGATACTTTGATTGTGTACAACTCATCGATGGTAGCGACCCTATGACCCTCACCTACCCAAGTATCCAACGAAGGATGGGAATAAATATCCATTCCCATTCCAATATAATCTGGACGATTAGATGAAGAAACAATTAAATCCAGATCCTTAGGCTCTCTAACCTCTTTGTGAAAGTGGTAGTACATAGCGGTACTACCAATGACAACATTACCCATTATTCTCTTTCGCGTCCCGTAGGATTCTAGGGATAGCTAGCTCAGCGTCCTCGTAAGCCCGCCCCCACGTCTTACCCACGTCCTGAGAGATTTGAGCCTGAGCGAAGTACTCCACGACCTTAGTGGGCCAAGACCACCCATGATTCTCCTTAAGAATAGGGATAGAGTATGAGTTAAACGTCTCGTTAACCTCAATTCCCATTAGTCCTAGGACCACTCCGATGAGACAGCCGGTCTGACCTCTCGGGTCGGTGTCACTCTTAAGATCCATCGGATCTACCGGGGTGTAAATACAGTCGTATAGGTTACTGGGGTTATAGATAAAGTCTTCACCCTGAGTTTCAACAGCTCTCTTGAGTAGGTCTCTCGCCTCATCGAGGGTTAGTGGAAATAGCCTTAGAGATTCGGCGGCCTCTTCAACGGTTACTTCAGTGATCTGTCCCATTACTTCTTTCTCCCTAACCACATTTTCTCTTTGACCCACGGGATGAGTACCTGTAGGTTTCCTTCTGCGTCCCGCTTACCGTTGTTGTTCTTAACGATACAAATACCCAACACGGAGACGTCAGCCTCATACAACGTAAGGATTAGTCGTGGACGCTTATCAATTTTGTTCATCAAACCACTAAGGGGAATGGGTGTCTTCCCGTCGGCGTACATCCCTACTACGTGACACAGAACGACTACGGCAGCTCCCGTGAAGGAAGCTAGCTGTTTAAGGTAGTCGAGTACCGCGTCCTGACCACTCCTCTCCTCCATACCTCCGGTCGAGACGTCCATGAGGTTATCCACTACGATCAGAGATGGGTACTCTCCGTTGACTAGGGCGTAAGCCTCAACCTCAGCTTCGATATCTTTAGGAGTAGGCGCACTATCAAACGAAATCCAGATGTGCTTTGTAGTATCCTGGATGAGTTGTAAGATCGCCGGATCTTTCTGGAGGATGAGTAGTTCAGTTTCGTGCGTAAATAATGTACCAGCCACCATAGTTCCGGCTCTAATCCCGAACGTAGCAACATCACTATCTGCTGAAAAATAAAGGGTAGGCACCTTAACACCACCTTGGTCCTCCATATTCAGTGCGACAAATGTGATTAGAGTTGACTTACCTACCCCTGAGCCAGCGGCGATCAGTGTTAGCTGGCTCCGTCTGATCTTAGCCCCATACATCTCCAACTCTTTGAAGACGGAGGGTAGGGGTTCTCCGGTTGGTCCCTTAGCTGACAGAGATAAAGCTAGAGTTTGGATAGCCCCTCACCACCCTATAATTTCACTGGCTTACACTGGTTGTCTCGGTCATCGGAGGGGCAGTAGTAGTCTGCCGCGTAAGGCTTCCCTGCCTTAGTTTTCATCCCACGACAGTCATTCATCGGCCCGTGCTTACAGCTAGGTACGCCAACAGTACTATTCCTAGAGTTAGAGTTCCCGCTAGGTACACCACTGTTACCACTCCCATTAATCGCTCCAGCCGTAAGGATGTCCTTAAGGAGGAACGCTTGCTTAACCTGGACGAGCGCATCCAGGAACCTATCCGAGTTCGCAGCCAATCCCTCAGTGAGTTCAACTAATTCCTCCGCAGAGTTAGCTCTTAGGTTGGTGAGTTGTCCATTGAGTGTCGTGTTTACCTGGATCTTATAATCTTCAGCCAATTGATTTCCTTTCGTTTGTTACATCTACAATAAAGCCGAGCGGATGACGCTCAACCACAACCGTATACTCTGTTACGTGTGTATACAGACTAGCCGGAGCCTTCCGAGGTCTCATCGGTAGCTGAATCTCATGGGTGGAGTTGTACTCTCGGATGCCATCCCGAAAGCTTCTCTTCTTAGTTTGGTGATTGTTACGGACCTTGTTAGCGAGAGCTACGTAAATCATCTTCTCGTAGGGAGTCTCGGGGTGGTGGAGTCTCACCGGACGACGTTAACTGTAGCCAGTACCTCATCCGAGAGGAAGGGCTGATCAGCTACAGTGATCTGGACATACTCTGTTCCGTCGGGAGTCTTTAGTACAGAGACGTTAGTTACTTCCTTACCCCGTGGGATAGGTACGTCCTCAAAACCATTAACGAACGGAACATCCGTCTTGAACTTCTTAAGACCCATCTTAAACCTTCACCTTCGGATAGATTGTTTGAACACTCTTTACGTATACGTTGACGAATTCTGTCGATAGAATAAAATGAATCATATCAAATAATGACCGAGATGATACGTTCATCGAGTACAGGTTGATAACCTTTGCCTTCCCGTCAATCTTCTTGACAGAGTGACCAAGAATTACTTCTTCCACCTCGTAGATAAGTAACTCTTCAGATAGACCTTCTCGTTCAGCCCACGTCAACTCTCTTGAGAGAGTTACTGTGATATGGGTAGCCTGACTACTCACTACTGACCTCTCTCTTGAAGACGGTAATAATTCTTCCCTTCTCCCACTTACAGTTATCTGTAGACGGATATACCGGGGGAAACTTATCCACAAGGGTGATGTTCTGGACGATAAAATCTTCATCCGCTTCAATAAAGATCTTGTTATCGTGGATAACCCTCATAGGTCTTCCTCAATTGTGTCAGCGATAGCCCCAAACGTATTTCCTGTGTCATTCATGGTAGCTAGACGTCCCTGCTCAGTTCCATCGACATCACCCATCTTACGACCATCGGAGATGTCCTTTAGTCCAGCCCACTTGGCGACCTTACGGGGAAGGTAGACACCCACCCTAGATTTACCAGCGTTATGGTTCATTAGAGGAACCTTCTTGATTACGCCTTCTTGTACTGCGATCTCACAGAGGACACCCAAGCAACAGTACTTAGGAGTACTATCCCCCTCTGGAACGTCCTTAAGTACACCCTCCCCCTGGGAGTACTCCCCACTACGGAGAGCAGCTACCCACTTCTCTTTTACTTCTGGATTCAAACTCACTTCAGTGGTTCTCCAATCTTCAGCCAACCTTGTTGATTACACCAGGGTCGGACGTCACATAGTTGGCAGTGGTCACCGGGGGAAGCTAAGAATACCCCGGAGTTAATTCCTTTATCTAAATCTTTGAATTCTTGGACCCAAAAATTTTTGTCATATCTTGAGAGATCTTTGATGGTAGATCCTCGGTCCAACTTACTGAACCAGTACCTTCCTTCGAAGACTGGGATATCCCAAAGCTCCCTCGCTACCATCGCGTAGAACGCTAGCTGCCTTACATCATCCTCACCCTTCGGGGAACCACTCTTGAGGTCTTCAAGTAGGTAGCTCTCATCATACGGGTAGTAGAGGATTCTGTCAATGGCTCCCCGGACTAGAACCTCACCCAACTGGATCTCGAACTCTCGTTCGATGTGACTGATCTCCCAGGGAGCTGAGAGACACCTATCAATATAGACTTGTAGATTATCGATCCCACGTTGTCTGTAGTTTTTGATTGAGGTAACGACGTGTTTAGTTCTTGGAGGAACCATCCAGTAGTCGTAGTCAGGTTGGAGTTCTAGAGCAGCGGAGACGTAATCATCATAAACACTACAGAACATATCAGTAGGACTGTATGATCTCCCGTCTCTTTCCCACGCCATTACTGTGTCGTGGAAGGCTTTACCTAGTATTGTCCAGGCTGCCGGTCTTTCCGGGGTCTCACCCCTTCTGATACGTTGGAGGTAGAACGACTGCCCACATCTCGTGTAGGCTTTGAGTTGAGATAAGCTTCTGTGTCTTGGTCTTCCTTCTTCGGTTCCTTCTTGTGCCAAATGTTCTCCACTTCATAGAAGTCTTTGATATTACCAGGGAATCTACAGCCTCCCGTTCCTGAATGAAGGTGTTCTTCTAAATTTTCGAACTTAGCGAACGTTTCATGACACCCCCTGAAGGGCTTACCGTACCCACCTTTAGGAACGTCTCCACAGTGATAGGTCCGAACCTCTAACTCTACGAACAGACACGGATCACAGTGATATGTCTTAGTAGCTGGATCATAGATCATGAAAAGTGAATACTCCCGGTCAAATCAAAAGCTCCACCCAATCCAGGAGACTTGAGTCCGCTCTCAAAGAGAGCCTTCCTAATACCGTCAACCAATCCACGTCTTCCGTCTGACGGACCTCCGATACCACCAGTAATATCGAATATAGTTTGAGCCTCCTCTTCCGATAGCTCTAAAATATATTTATACTTGGGGGTGGGAATTGTTTCCTTGATCACTTTAGCCATTATACATATACCCTTCTAACGGTTTTGCCCAACCGTTCAGCCTCGTCAGCTGTCCAGCCTGAGCCATAAGTTTTGGATGTGTTGCTGCGGATACAGACCAGGAAGTCACAAGCTTCAGCGATCAGCTTATTCCTCCACTTGAATCCACCTTCTCCGTCCCATGTATTCTTGAGAGGGAGTTTGATATCTTTTGGGATACCGAGTTCGTCAGCCCACGATTCGGCGATCGTATCGACACCCTCACACCCACCAGATACGAATACCAAACCACTAGGGTTAGATAGTTTGTTCTGAGGGTACCTATCAGCGAAGAAATTCAAAGTCAACATAACTAAGAAGTCAACGGATACCTCTTGTTTGGGAGTGAGGTACTGAGAGCCCACTATAGCTAGTTTCATAGGATATAATCCAGAGGTACATAGACACCCTTGGTATGCTCTCCGTAACTCCAACGGATGATGTCTCGATCAGCCCACTCGCAGAAGTCCCATTCGATAGGGAGTCCTGTAGGTTTCAGTAGGGAGAACTTCCTAAGTCTATCGGGTGATAGACCTAAACCCCACTTATATGCCCCAAGAGCATCCCCAAAGATCGATTCCCAGACGTGTTCCTTCCAAAAAATTCGGTCAAATTCCTCAGAATATTCGGGGGTTGGGTCACTCAATTGATAGAGGCGACAGTTTCCTCTACCCTCTATCGGGGTACCCTCCACCCGTTTTAGGTCTTCTGCTGTCCACCACGAGGGCTCCAATTCGGTATCCTCTGGGTCTCCCAGAGGGAGGCCTGCGGCCACACTCAGGATGTCATCGGAAGCTAGTCCCATAAGGTAATAACTAGTTACGACTGAAATCCTGATTACTCCTCCACCCACGGTCTTCTTAGCTTCACCTTTACCGGGGTTGACAAGGAGTAGGTTATATCTCCACTGTTCGAAGTCTTCGTGGTCAGCTACGAAGCTCATCTTTTGGTCACCTCTTTGTATTCTTGGTGGGAGCCACAGTAGATAAGGTCACCTAGTACTGGCCTAGGTCGTCTGAACATAGGGATACACCCACAGCTCAGAGTGATCGGGAAGGTAGCGATCAAATCAGGGTCAAGCTGACCGTCTGTATAATCCCCTGAGGGACCTACGACAAGCCTACCTTTGATTACCCCTACAGCTAGGTTATCCCTCAAGTCTCTAAACCCCCTCTGTTGTTGAACCGCCCCCATACGGTTCGGTAGTCCTGACAGCTCAAACAAAATACCCTATCTCCCGCTACAGGAGACGGAGCGCTAAACAACGAGGTGTGTCCGCAACCCACCATCAGGATCTTGTTGTCTGTTGTTCCAAATAGTAGGGGTTTCTTCTTTGTTACTGTTGGTTTCTTGACCAGAAAGTCAAGAAAGGTACGCTCATCTTTGGTTAGTGGGAATCCTGCAACTCCCTTTAGAGCACCCCTAAACTGACTCAAGGATCTGACCAGCTTCCCTTTCATCGTGGTAAACCACGAATCCATCTAGTAGTAATGTAGGTCGATAGATGTTGAAGTGGTGCCCGCAGAACTCTAATGTTGACTCGTTTTTCACGACGCAGACCAACGCTCTAGACGGGCAGTCACCCACCACACACACCTCTTCGTCTTCCATGTCACTACCCTAGTGGACGGTTGGGCGATAGTCAACCATGGATGTCGTGACAAGCCTCACACCGCAACCCTATTGACAAATCTCCACCGAAGAACTTACACTACATAAAGATATATGTGAATCGATGAATCCCGCCTAGGAGGCGGTGAACGATGAATCGATGAACTCAGAACTATAACATCCTGAGACGACGGATGTAAATATTGACAGACGTCGAAGGATGTAGTAAGGTGGGGTCTGTGAAAGTTGTCCGTCCTGGTTGGCACCCCTACTTCCTAGGGGTAGCTAAAGCGGTCTCTCTTAGGGGAGACTGTCGTAGATCACAAGTGGGAGCTGTTTTAGTTGAAGATCGAAGTCACAGAATCATTTCAACTGGGTACAACGGTGTTGCTCCAGGCCAGGCTGGATGCCTTAGTGGAGAGTGTCCAAGAGGCTTACTATCAATTGGAGCACACCCACGGGGAGGTAGTTACGATAACTGTATCGCTAAGCACGCGGAAGCAAATTGTGTTGAATGGGCTCAACAAGAGCTACGGGGGTTGACAGATCGATGGTTGACGATGTATATTACACGTACCCCCTGTAGGGGGTGTACTTCTCTTCTGGTGGAGAACTCTATTCGTAGAGCTGTATTCCCTTATGGGATTTGGTGGTTAGATTGAAGTTTTTAAGTACTTTCATAGTAGTACTTGCACTGTTACTCGGTGGAGTACTCACAGCGGGTTTAGTGGTTTGGTTATTCTTCCTGTGGTGGGTGATTGGTGTGTTCGCTGGGATTGTATGGTTTGCTTTTTGGCCTACGGCAGTAGCCTATATTTTGACGGAGTGGTAAATGAAAGTAACGCTGATCGCAAAGACTCAGCTCGAATGGCTGGAGACATCCATTGATAGTTTAACTCAGATGGAGGTGGTAACTCCCTACCGTCCCCACTATGGGAATGATCTTAGCGAGATTGGTCCTCTAGGAAGTCACCTAGATGAGTTAGCTGAGTTCTCTGGGCGTATTGACTATGAGTCCTTCGGCAGACCCAACCCCCAAACAGCTACGAATAAGGGATATGTCGCTAACATCATTGATAAGCAACACTTTTCGGTTCTTGAGCATGCTTCCGCCACTTTTTATATTGATGGCGTTTCTCGTAACTTTACTCATGAACTCATTAGGCATCGTCATCTATCTTTTAGTGAGGTCTCCCAGAGATACGTAGATGTCTCGGAGTTTGAGTTCGTAATTCATCCTGGCCTAGAGGATATAGACCCAATAGAGATTCACACTGTTCTTAGTCCGGCTAAGTCAGTCTACCGGACGATTATGGATGCTCTCACTAAGAAGGGCGTCCCCCGCAAACAAGCTCGGCAGGCAGCCAGGCACGTCCTCCCGAGTGGACTAGAAACCAAGATCCTCGTAACAGGTAATATGAGAGCCTGGAGAGAACTCCTCCCTAAGAGGCTTTCACCTACAGCTGATAAGGAGTTTCAATTGGTAGCCCAAAAAATTCTGGTAGAACTCAAGAAGATCGCTCCCAATACCTTTCAGGACTTCGATGGCGACTAGACCTCACGAGTACGAATCCTGGAAAGAGGATGGTATTACCATCGATATCCGGGTGTTCTGGAGACTGGACTCCGATCCAGAGGAAGTCCTTCAGAGACTCTACGAGAGTTACCTTGAAATGGTCCATAAATTGGAGGCGAGAGCTAAGTGAGCGGACAAGATTACGTCTATATCGTGTGGACTACTGGTTGGGTTCCTGAGAACTGGATTGTTAGTACGTTCCCAACAAAGTACCAAGCTAAGCAATTCGTAGAAGCTCAGACTGAGCGTTTTGATTCGTTCAGAATTGAACGATGGAGACATGGAGATATGGAAGGACACAGCGTTGATTAAGGGTAAAGTAACCTACTCCTCCAATAACTCAGGGGGCGGTTGGTGGCTGAACGACGACAACTGGCTAGCTCTCGAAGACGCTGGTTGGGAGGTTGAGTGGGTCAAGGATCAGGAAGAGAGATTGGGTGGGTTTCGAGGAGATAAGAATGGTCGATGGTTGGGAGCCCTAGCTACTAAAGCTAAGAAACTGGATACCACGATGAGGCAGGCTATCGCTGAATGGGAGGATGTCACGGGACAAGACTCTTCAGATCTTGGCTGTAGTTGTTGTGGAACTCCACATAGCTTTGAATTCGACGGAGATGATGGCTCTCACGAGTACTACTACCCCGACTATCCTGAGAGTGGAAGTAGGTACTACTAATTGGACGATCCAACGACCGATCCTGAAGATCCTAATTGGCATTGCTGTATGCTAGATTGTCCATTTCCAGTGGGTGAATGCGAAAGGTGTGACGAAGAGAGAGATGAAATTACTAGAGGGTAACCCTAACTATGCTGCTACAGTGGTTACTGTCCGTAACATCGTTACGCTAAGTAACTGTGATAATGTGGTAGCTCTACCGCTGTTAGGCTATCAGGCTATCGTATCGAAGGACGTTCAGGTAGGTGACATCGGAGTCCTGTTCACAGCTGAGACTCAACTCAGTGAAGAGTACGCAGCCGCAAACAACCTTCACCGTCACGGGAACCTCAATGTTGATCCCAGTACGGTCGGTTACCTAGAAGATAACCGGAGAGTGAAAGCTCTCCGGTTCAGAGGACATACTAGTAACGCTTTGTTTTTACCCATCGATAGCTTAAGCTATCTTGGGTCGGAGTATGCCTCCCTTAAGGATGGGGACTCTTTTGACCAGTTAGCGGGTCACGAGATCTGTCGTAAGTATGTCCGACCCAACCAGAAGGGGAGCGCACAGACCCAAGGTCGGAGACGTAAAGAGGAGAGAGTCGACGAACGTTTCTTCCCGAAACACACGGATACTGAGAACTACTTTAAGAATGTCCACAAACTGAATGATTCGGATTTCCTAACGATCACTCAGAAACTCCACGGAACATCAATCCGAGTGGGTCATATCCCAGTTAAGCGGAAGTTGTCTTTCTGGGAAAGAGTCTCCAAAAAATTTGGAGCTAAGATCGATGAATTCGAATATGACTATGTTTACGGTTCTCGTAATGTGGTCAAGGACGCAAACTCAGACCATCACTTCTATAGTGAGGACCTATGGACTCAGGAAGGTAAGAAGCTTGAGGGTTTACTCCCTAAAGGATATATCGTATATGGTGAACTTATTGGTTGGGTGGGCAGTGATACCCCGATCCAGAAGGATTATACGTATGGTATCCCCAAGGGGGAGCGTCACCTTTATGTCTATCGAGTCACTACTATGGGTATTGATGGAAGGCAAACTGATCTATCGTGGGAAGCAACTAAAGAATTCTGTAGTAACGTGGGATTGAAGACTGTCCCTGAGCTGACCCACGGCTACCTGATGAATATGAATATTGAGAGATTGATGGATAGACTCCTCTTTCTAGATTATGAGGGTGCTCTGCCACTACCGAATGGCTCGGTGGACGAGGGTGTCTGTATCCGCAGAGAGGGATTAACCCCACTAGTCCTTAAGGCTAAGTCACCCAAGTTTCTGGAACACGAAACCAAGATGATCGATAAGGAGGTGGAGGACATTGAATCCGATGAGACCGAAGAGAGTTAGTGTAATTGTAGGGCTCCCCAAGGACGATCCTCGGAACTATGCCAATAGAGATATCCACGCTGGTGAAATTCTCTGGGAGTTTATGGAAACAACCTATGGGTGTATTGGTTGGAATGGTATTGCTCTCTCCGAGGAGCCCAATATTTATCCATTCTTTGAATATCCTGAGGAGTTTGTGGAGGTAATCGATGAGCCCTGAATACGATGACACAGACCTATTCTTAGGAGACCCTGATGAACGGGAGTATTGGGCATACTGGGAAGATGATGAGTATGATTGTGCTGATTGCAACTATGACTATGGATTCTACGATGACTTAGACGGGGACGAGGATGGGCTGGAAGGCTCCGAAGAAACCAGCGAAGACGGCACCTCGGAGGTGTTCGAAGGCTGACTGCCGGAGGAAGCATCCATGTCCGGAGCACCCTTGGGGTTGGGAAGGGTACCGCAGAGAACAATCCTCTAATCCCCTACCTGATAACTGGAAACAGCTAGTAGATGAGACTCGCAGGGATTACCAAGGAAAGTGTGGTAGTTGTGGGAGGTACTGTCCTGAGACGGGTAGCTGCGACCACATCGTCAATAGGGCGCGAGGTGGGACACACGAGAGGTCTAACCGCCAGTGGCTCTGTCAGAGCTGTCACGACATCAAAACGAGAAGGGAGAGTAACCATTCCAAGAGGCGACGGAAGGAAGACGGGTGAACCCAGAATCAGAAAGAGTGATTCCAGTGGAGAATCAACCACTAAGAGACTACTACGGAGAGTTGCTGACTACGACCTTGGTAAATTCACTAGATCTGACGGATTTATCCGGCCAGGAAGTCAGAATCGAAACAAGTAATGACGTTAGTTGGGGGGACTTTTGGATTGTATCAGACTATGACGATCCGCAATTAGTATGCCCGATGCGGAAATGCTATTGGGAGCGCACAGTCCATAACCTGGAATTAAGGGAAATCTTGGATTACGCTAACCTACACCTAAGGGAGGGACATGACTTGTAGGTGTGCCTTACCCCCCGGGAGTACGTACTGCCACTGTCGGGGGTGCTGTTCTACATTTTTAAACCTAGGTCTGTTTGACGCTCACCGGAAGGATGGGGTGTGCTACGACCTAGAGGGAGTCACCCAGGAGGATGGACTGTGGGGAACCCTGGAGGGTCACGAGAAGAGGAGGGTGACCTCTCAGAGATTCAAGAAGGGGAGGGGTCTGTGACTACGGAAACTACAGACGTAGATGATCATTCCGCGCCCAATCCAGCAGTCTTCACATAAACCGACGTTCGCTCTCCATACCCATTTCTTTCCTTTGGGTAGCGGGAGGATGTCAAAGAATCTACGTGGTACCCCTCCACTCTCCCACTTAAAGTAAGAGGGAATTTCGTCCACAATCATAGAGTGTCGGTTGATAGAGATGTTTGGGTTTGTCAATTCTAGATCTTCCATGTCCCCTAGGTGAGAGTCGAACTCACAGTACCGAAGTACTCCCTTTTGAGGGGAGCGCGTCTGCCATTCCGCCACTAGGGGTGAAGAGAGTGGGGACGTCCCGGAACCCACCCTCCCCTATTGAGTTGTTTAGCAGCATCCACAGAGACGCTTAAAACAGAGGCCATCTGGACCTCTCGTCCCCCCGGCAGGATTCGAACCTGCGACCTGCGGATTAGAAGTCCGCTGCTCTATCCGCTGAGCTACGAGGGGTCCGTAGACTCAGCTAAAATTCGATTAGTGGTTTGTTGCCCCACTGTCGGGCGATCAGGATGGTATCCTTTTTCTGCATCTTCGGATAATAACCCTTGAAGAATGCCATCATCTCATCCCATGTCCCGGAAGCTGATCGGTCGTTGGAGTTGAACCGCCAGAACGAGCGGCTACTGGTACCTGTGTAGTGCTTAACCCCGATGATGGTGAAACCCCTGAGTCGGACGACATCGCCCTCCGAGTATTCATCCCTGAGAGCGACACTCTCCTGATATGCGCCCCAAAGGTGGAGGCGCCTAAGTGCATCCTCGAACTCAGTTTCACACCACTTGCTGCCGGCAGCTTCCTTTCCCTTGATAGCTTCCTTAAGAACTAGCTTCTTGTATTCCTCTAGGTCGTTGCTACCGGAATAAGCTGAAGTTGCCATACCCATACTTCCCCCTCTTGAATCGAATATGCATAAACTACCCTGATGGCAAGCATGACAGTTACACAAAAATCACTCCTCCTCAGTAACAGTGACTCCCAAAGCTTCAAACCCTAGGAGTGCTCTGTCCGTGAGAGCAATTCTAGCAACCCTTTTGAGTGTGGTCAAGTCTCCTAGAGAGATATTTACAGGTTGACCTCCGGGGTTTCGATCAAAGATCGACTTCAAGTATTCGAATTCGTGAGTATCCATGGTTCGACGGAGACGAATATTGACAGCCCTCTTTGTTAGAGAGATACCTAGAACTTCTTCCTCCCAGAGTTGTCTATCTCCAAGTCTACGCAAACCAGGAAGAACCGAATACCCTTTCCATAGGGGATGCTGACCCTTCTTGGCAGCCTCACGGTTAGATAGAGCCCTTTTTGTTGTCGACTCAAGGTTGGCGAGAATCTGTTCCCTATTTGGGTCAAGAGAATCGAATAGTCCGCTCTTAGTTGCAGCCGTGAGGACCCCAATATTAAGGAATTTAGATGGTACCCTGGTCCAGAAGTCATCCATTGAGATATATGGACGCGACCCAATGAGAGCCTTATAGGTTTTCTCTGACATTCCTTTGATTGCAGCAATCCCAAAGCGGATGCCACCCTTAGTAAGGGTCCAGCCATACCCACTCACATTCACGTCTGGCGGAAATAGGGTTATATCGTCCTCAACAGCCGACCGGATGTACCCGGCAAGCTTATCAGGATCTGTCTCGGCTGACAGCAACGCGGCGTAGAACTCGATGGGATGGTTAGCCTTCAGCCAACCCGTCCAGTACGAGATTGTGGCGTACCCATAGGAGTGAGCCTTACCAAACGAGTAGTCAGAGAAGGGAACTAGGACGTCCCAGAGAGCCGTGGAAGCTTCCCGTGAATATCCGTTATTCTTCATTCTCTCGTGGAAGTCAGGCTCAGCTTCCAACATCTTAGCTGTGTTCTTTTTTCTCATCGCGTCAAAGATTAGACCCGCTGTCCCGTAGGTATAGCCACCAACAACCTTAAGGACCTCTAAGACTTGTTCCTGGTATACAACCAACCCATAAGTCGAAGATAGTACGTCTGCCAAAGTAGCCCGCAACTCTGGATGCGGGTACTCAACGATTGCTTTTCCATTCTTGCGATCAGCGTACTCGTTGTGAGCGTTAGCTCCCATCGGTCCTGGCCTGTAGAGTGCGAGCACAGCAGCAACGTCTGCGAAGGTCGTAGGGCGAACGCGGTTAAGCAGCGCTCGCATACCGTACCCCTCCAGCTGAAAGACTCCGGCGGTTTTACCACTTGAGAGTAGTTCGAAGGTACGTGGATCGTCGTAGGTGGTGGGCAGCGCTGGGAGGTCTCTGGATTCATATGGAGTGGACACCACCAGCTGTGAGGACTCCCCGGACGTTGCACCAAGCAACCGCAGACACTCATCAATTACCCCCAAATTGGATAGACCTAGACAGTCGTACTTGACGAAACCTAATTCGTCTAATTCCTCCCCGGACATCTCGATTACCATGTGAGCTGGCTTACTTGGTTGATCCTTGGGTGGCCTAGCTATCCGTGTGGGTACCAACCCGATCAGATCATCCGGAGATACAACGATAGCTGAAGCGTGCGTCCCCACCGATCGGATGAACCCCTCAATCTGGCGAGCTGTCTCGATGACCGCTCTATGAGGGACATTCTTCGGGAGGTCAGCCAACGTGGGCTGCCTCCCGAATTTAGCCGGCGGTAGCATAGCTACCAGGTCAGAACCCATCTGGTATGAGTGACCAAGGATCTTAACTGAGTCCCTGATCGCGGACTTCGCTCCCATCATTCCATAGGTGTTGACGTGTGCTACTCGGTCTTCTCCATAAAGGCTACAGACAATCTGAAGTGCGTGATCCCTTTTTCGATCATCGATATCGATGTCGATGTCTGGGCGAGAAATTCTTTCCGGGTTGAGGAACCGCTCAAATAGGAGTTTATGCTCGATAGGATCGAGGTCTGTGATTCCGAGAGAATACGCGACAACCGATCCGCCTGCGCTGCCTCGGCCTGGCCCAACTCGAATATCATTTTTCCTCCACTCATCAACAATCCTCTTTAGGTTGAGGAAGTATCCAGCGTACCCCGCAGAGTTGATTACTGAAGTTTCGTAGTTAGCTTGTCGGACATGAATTTCGCTGTGGCCAACACGAGACGAAAGCCCATCCAAAACCAGTCTCTCAAGATCTAACTCCTCATTGTCTGAGTAACGAGGGAATCGAACTCTTGGGGCAAACGCTTCTCCGCAGTCTTCCACTCTTTCTGCGATAGCAACACTATTCGTAATTGCTGTTGGAATCTCTGAGAAAAGTGCAGCCATGTCGCTATGTGTTGCGAGATGATAACCGGTACCACTAAATCGGAAACGATTATTAGCAGATTTTCGTTTCTTCGTTTGTACACATAGCAGGCTGTCATGTGAGTCCGAATCTCCCGGCTCTACGAAGTGAGAATCAGCTGTGGCAACCATAGGTAGGTTGAGGTCTCCAGCTAGCTGGACTAGTCCACCCCTAACTCTCTGCTCAATCTCAAGCCCATGATCCATCAACTCGACGTAAAGGGCTCCCGGGAATATGTCCCTGAGGACTTGCGCGTAGTCTGTGGCTCTCGACCATTGGCCAAGTCTAATTGCAGTCTGGATAGCGCCGCTAGGACATCCGGTGAGACAGACGATCCCTTGTGCATACTCTCCAAGTAGCTCCAGGTCAATTCTAGGGACGTAATAGAATCCTTCAGTGTGCCCGAGGTGTTGGAGTCTGTACAGATTTCTGACTCCGACAGCACTGACAGCCAACAATGTAAGATGTAAATATGCTCCGTCACGACTGACATCATCTGATCGTTGCTCTGGGCTACCCCAGAAAACGGGTTTTTGCACCCCTCTATGTTCGGGGGCGACGTAGAACTCACAGCCGATAATGGGGGTGAGTCCTTTCGCACGGTACGCCTGGAAGAATGCATAACTTCCGCCCATTGTTCCGTGGTCAGTTTTTGCTGTTGCGAATTGTCCTTGGGAACTCGCATAATCAGCATATTTACTAGGTTTCCCAGCGCCGTCCAGAATCGAGTAATCCGTGTGGACATGTAGATTCACAAACTGTGAATGATTCACGGTCATCTTAGGTCCTCACGGGGTCTAGGTGAGTATGTCCACCTGATACGTTCCGGGACTTCACTTTGAAACAGCGAAGGCAGGTGGAGAATTGCATAAGCTTCGTCCCACGACTAGAAGGGACGCTCCATATAGTCCACCTGTGGACGAAATGGAGTTTTTTCCTAATCCTCGCCCGCTCTACTTTAGCCACGAAATCACCACCGCTACTCCCGCAGCTGCCATGAATGGGAAACAAATAGCAGCTATGATGATTATGGTCTGTATCAGCCCTTTGTCGAATGTTGGGCCGACGTGGCTACTTGAAGAGTCGTAGAGTGAGTGTGGGTCGATTGGGTCAAACTCATTCATTACTGAGCCTCCTGACCATTGCGCGCATCATCTTAACGGCAGCATCATTCTCGTCCTGAGCCACCAATTGAATGGTCTTCTGTAGGAAAGCAATCATATTTCCGCTGTGGATGGGTCTCCTCCCAACTATTGATTCAACTTCAAGTTTGCGAGCCTTGACCAGTCCCAAGAAGTGCCACCTAGGAAGGTTGAGGCGATCAGCCTCTCGCTTAATGGCGGCCCACCGTCTGTGGTCGGCAGCTGTCCCCTGACCGTTAGCCTCTTGTTGGGTTGCTAATTTGCTTTTGGTAATAGTTACTTCGGTCCTGTGGAGCATAACCACGAGAGCATCCAACCAAAGGACAGGGTTACTGTGGAGGGTTTTAACCTCTGAAGTGGTGGCCACCCCTTTGATCTCACGGTCCGCCAGCCTCCCGAAGGTACGTAGGGGCGACTCTGATACAAACCTACTTTCCATCATTTCTCCTAGGGCTCCAAAAAGAGGAGTGGTGGTGGCTCACTATACCCTACCACCACCACTCCCGTTGTGGGAAGGCTCACTTCTTTGTTGCTGTGGTCGCCTTCCGCGTGGTCCGTCGCGGACGTGGCGTAGGGACGACGACAATCTCCTCCACCTTCTCCTCGACCACTTCGACGGCGGCACCCTCACCCTTCGGGGAAGCTTGCACAATCAACCCGCTTCCATTCTCTGTGAAGCCAGTACGAAGGGAGTAGTTTTTGCCTACAGCCATGACGTACAGTCGCTTCCTCATCGCCTCCATATCCCTCTGAGGGATACCATCGATCAGCTGTGGCTTACCCGTCTCGACGGACTTCTCCATTGCGGCAGCCAGAGCGATACTCTCAGCTGACGGGGCTCGACCTCGGTTACCGGTCTTGATCTGGCCGGAGTACTCAGATACTTTCAAAGCCATTTCATTACTCCTAGTTCGCTAGTTCGTAGTTGAGTGGGTGTTACATGGTTCAACTAGTGGCGCTCCACTCTCATTCCCTGAGGAACGGTAAGCTTGCTGCATTTCGCTGTCTCACAGGTGGAACACATCTTAAGCGGGTCTGTGGTAGATCCTCCTAGTTTGCGAGCACAACAGCTACACATCGTGAACGTGAATCCCGTGGGCAGCGGCTTGACTCTGCCCATTGTCTTTGGGCGCTTCCGTGGGTGCCTCACAACTCACCCCTCCTAACCATTCCAATCTGGTTACTGATCTTGAATCTTCGTGGGAGAGTCACAAAGAAGTAGGTCAAAGCGAACGCCGCCCACAGAACCCACCCCACTCCGAAGCTGAACAGACCCAATAGGAAGAATGTCATGTGAACCCAACCCGCGATCCTTGGGGTCTTGCTTTCCAGGTATTCTATTTTGATTACCTTCTCGGTACTTGGATCCATTTTTATCAATCCTCCTCTACTGGCAGCCTGTCAAGGAATGCAGCGATATTTTCGAACGTCCGGTTCTTGTCGTCATTCATCTGGATCAGATGGCTGTGGACGGATTCGGGAAGTCCCCACCGGAGGAGAGTGTTGCTATCCAACATTCCTGAGCTAACGGAGTGAGGGAGGTTTAGCTCGCTGTACACGGTACGCACACCGTTGTAGGCGACGCCCAACGAGCTATCTTCCTTGGTCATCTTGCCCTCACGGACGTCAAGCTCACACCTAACCCCTAGGCAGCAATACGTCTTACCAAGACCAGGATACGTCATACACAACAGACCTTTACCCTGCTCAAACTCTCCTGACCGGAGAGCCTTACTCCAGTTATCACGGAATGACCTCTTCATAACCATGCGTTCTACCCCTTCCTGTAGGGACTGAGAGTCCCTAGAACGTGGGGAGGGTAGGTAGACCTACCCTCCCCCATTCTAAGCTCTCAGATTTCCTTAGGGTTACGCGTCCTGGAGCACTCCCCCGATGATAGCTAGAATCTGGTTATCTGCTGTCTCACGGTCACCCTTAAGGAAGTTAAGAGTATTCCTCTCCAGTCGCTCCATGCTACCACGAAGAGAGGTAAGGTGCTGCTCGTAGGTGTTAAAGGCTTGCAACGTTCCCCACTCGGTGCCACTCCAGGGAGCAACCCTTTCATCTGTGTCGTACAGCATCCTGATCGAGTCGTGGGAGTTGATAGCTTGGGTCTGGCCCTTGCCCTTCTCCTCCGGAACGGGGATGTACAGGTTGAGGATCTTGTCGAACTGGGCGGCGGTGACCTCTTGGGCCAGCAACTTGCTGACTTGCTGGTCAAACTCTGTGGACGTCTCAAACAGGATGTCCAGAGCCTCCCTCGCTGTGGCGATCTTTATAGCTGAGTTAGCGGTGTTCTTGAACTTGACTTGTGCTCCCGACTCACTTCGGAAGGAAGCGAACGTGTTGTCACATACGATTCGGGTGCAGCCAGCCTTGAAGCCTGTGGCGAGACTACCATCGAAGGATGACATCCCCGTGATGAAGGGACGGTACTTCTCACCGGTAGCCGCTGACACGACCGTATCCGGAGTTTCCATCTGGACGAAACCCACGGCTCCACCCTTAAGAAGTCCAGCTGACCCGATCTTAACCTCGCCGTCAAGGATGGCTGTCAGGTTGTCCAGCAGCCGCTCGTTATAACCGTGATCAGGGTAACCCTCACCCATGATTCCAAGCATCATCCCGTTGTCCGAGCGAACAAGAGCGTTCCTGGTCTTCCCCCGGTAGTCACGGAGTGGCATAAACTCACCACTGTCAGTCTCGACCATCGTAGTGGACTTCTTGGCAGTCCAAGGCCACAACAGCTCTCGAACGTCCTTCTCCGGGACGTCCATCTCGTATTGGTGCTTAGCCTGGCCGTTCTCGGCCCACCACGCGGGTCCGCGCTCTGCTACGTAGCCAACGAACATGTTCTCATTGAGGTATTGGGTGCTGTAGGCGCTCACGGTTGTCTCCTAGGTGTGTGGTCGAATCTTGAATCTAGCTTACTTGGGTGGGGCTGTCAAGGGTTAGCCCTTGGTTGCCCTTCTCCAGTCGTTAGGGAGGAACCCACCCTTAGATAGGTTTTCGTCGAGAGCGTCAAATAGCTCAACAATCTCGGTCGTGAAGATGAAGTGGTCTTCTTTAAACTTAGTTACGGAAGCGAGCGCCCTTAGCTCGCGGATACGGCGTAGGGTTTCGTTGATATCCATGTTAGCTCACCTTGTTGGTTGGTGTAGTTGTACAGTAGTCGTCAATGGAGAGTGCTATCAGCACAAACAGCTGATAGTGGTCGTGACAGGATGGCGTCTTAACCCGATATCCCTTCTCGTCATAGTAGGATACTTCAAGGCGTGCCTTAAATTGGCACTTACTACGTGCGCACTTCATTCTTTGTCCTCTCAACTATACATGACTTGGTAAATGAGATCGCACCCGCATCCACGAATCTTTGCAGATGGCGACCACAGGAGAGGTGTGTCTGATAGCCGTTGTGCCAATACCTAATGGTATAAATCCCGGGGTGCTTACAGTAGGTAGAGTCACACATCTGATCGATTTTAATGGTCATCACTCCACCTCAGTTTCCATAGCTGCGCTCACCTCAGGTGAGAATGGGAAGGTCAGGCCGGGCTCACTCCCCCGCTCATAACGGTCGAAGTGGGTAACGAGTTCAGCGAACTCACGGTCAAAGTCGTTTTGCTCTTTAAGGTCATTCATGGTCTTACCTTCCGTGATGAGTGGCTACGTGATGTTTGGCTAGCTGAGTGGCTGCTTCTTTAGTCATGTGAGCTACGGCTAGCACCCTCCGACAGATGGTACAGTCCGCTCCATAGTGAGGTTTCCCTAGTCGTGTTCCCATTTTGCGGACTGAGTAGGCTTTCATTTAGAATCAGCTTTCTGAAGTGGCTCAGTGGACGTCATAGTTTGAGTCCCAATGGGAGTTAAGGTACTCATCGAGGGTCACGTGGGAGTAGGCAGCGATCACCCACAGGTAGAACTCGTTTTGTTGGTCCTCGGTAGGCTCCACCTCCCAGCCGGAGGGGTCGAGGTCACGGATGGTACAGAGTTCGTTGTATGTCGCTGTCATCGTAGTCATGGAAGATCACCCATTCTGGAGTACGGCTGAAACGTTCGTGAGGCGGTAAGTGGGAGAATAGTAGTCGATGATTGCCTGCTCAGCTTCCACAGCCGAGTAAGCTTGGATCGTGGCGTAAGTACTCAACGGCTCAGTCTCAGCCCCGTCAGTACGGTGTGTGTAACTCCAGTAGACGATATAGGTGTTCATTACTAGTTCTCCTCTGTGACAGTCCAGCGTTCGTCTTCGTACCTTACCTGACAGGAGTCTTCAGTAGGACAACTCGGTTGGTTAAGTTGGCTGTCGATGTGGTGAAGGGCTATGAAGGTGCTTACAGACAACACCACTGTTGCGAAAGCCAACAGCAACAACACCCACACGGGTACTGGCTTGTTCATGTTACTCCCTTACTACAGGGAAGTGGTCGGAAGGTCCGTTAGGGTGAATCCAGAACCTAGACGGTTGGGACAGAACTAGTGTTACTCCACAAACTTCACACTTCATGATCTACCTCTCACTCTATGGTGATCTCGTCGGTCCTACGACAAACGGGGAGAGGTAAGGATCTTACCTCCCGAATAGCCCCGACTACAGCTGTTCACCTGAGGGTGTCTGTAGCTTTCATCTTCAGTCGTAGACAACTCAGCCCTAGACGGCTTACGGGTATCAGGTGGGCAGCGATCACGAAGTACGCCATATAGGACGTCACGTACGTTCCTCTGTTGACCATCATTCACCCTAGATCACTAACCATGGCTACTCTCAACCGATGGTCGCCGTAGTCCCTTAACCTAGAACGCTGAGAGCGACGCTAAGGGAGGCCAGCACAGCGAGTAAGACTCGCTGCTCTACTCTTACGAGTAATGACTAGGTGGTGTGAGAGCAACCAAAGCTAAAGATGTTGTGTTAGGTTTGATTCTGTCCCATTCGGTCCCGTGATACCGGGATGACCACTGTCTGTCAGTTCGCTACGCCTTGAACTAGTGGCGGGTCGGTCAAGAGAGATCACACTTCTCTCTGTCTTCGTTCCCTTGGGGGTGTCGCTATGGAGTTCTCAACTAACTAGGACCTTCGTCCCGTCTTCCGATCCGTCTTTCTTGCTGATACGACCAACTCTACGCTACCCACAGGAGAGCACAACCCCCTTTTAGGGTTTACTTCAAGATTCTTTAGATAGGTAGTAACACTATACTACTAGATAGTAGAGTAGGGTAAGGTAGGTATATACATATACATACATACATACATACATACATATATATACTACTATATATATATATATATACTATACTATATATACTATATACTTTAATACATAGGTATACTATCATATATATACCTTTATAATCATAACCCTTCATAACGATCTTTAAGGAATCCATTAAGGAATCCATTAATAACAATCCTTTACTTAGTAGGTAAGGAATCCATTATAAGGAATCCCTTAAGGGATTCCTTAACAGATCTCTTATGGGTAGCTATCATGATATTCACATTCATCGATATGGGACCCTACTTATAAGGAATCCCTTAGTTGATGGATTTAGATGGGGGGATGATCCCTGTTTTTGTATGGCTACCCCAC
>Ga0137452_1000039_pt1 | contig 56858 bp, 96 predicted proteins | sample EasRivERMGT513_2_FD_102312 | JGI IMG/M metagenome (GOLD analysis project Ga0137452, IMG submission 102312) | Soil microbial communities from meander-bound floodplain in the East River, Colorado, USA - East River MetaG ERMGT513_2 | ecosystem: Environmental > Terrestrial > Soil > Floodplain ...
GGGGGTTACGCCTTCACCCAGTTTGGATTCGGCTTGCGATTTTTCGGCTTCTTGCACAGCCTCCACTTCCGGTTTTTCAGTTCGTATCGCTTCACTTGGCTTCCTTGGATTGTAAACATTCGCCGTGTTGTAGGTTCTCTCAACTCCATTCGCAGCCCTTACCGTGATTCTTGGATTCAGTTTGTAGTTTACGGTGGAAAAATAATTCTCCGCTTTTACGAGAGTCCACGGAGAAGGCATGTCAGCCGGACCTCCAGCGAACCCGAGTTTAATTTGCTCTCCGGGTTTGATCGTGTTTCCGTCAGCGTCGAGAAGCGAGCCTTCTTCTGTGGCTCGAATATGCGATGCGTGCTCCTGAGGTTTCACCTCCCCACCCCTGCCTTGGATTTGGGGAGGGGGTTGGGATTTACCCTGCTTTTCAGCGTATGGTTTTAGCACCTCCCAATCCAGTGCGCCATTTGGAAGGTCGAAAATTCTAGGGTCTTGGCGAACTTTACGGCGCTCCAAGTCAGTCATGTCAGCCCAAACTGACTCCCTCAGTTTTTCGTCTGGAGCCACCTTGGATTCAGCCACAGCCCTTAGCTCTTTCTGCTTCTTCATCGCTTCGTTGGCTGATGTAAAACGGTAGGAGTCGGCGGCGTTCGGCTCGTAACCAACAATGCGCTCTTTTCCGTATCGCGAAATCTCTTTGACGGGACGAATGCTCCCTTTGGCTATGGCTTCCTGAATTGTTATTCCGTGGGCGTCGAGAAATTCTTGTTCGGCGGGGAGGAGTTTTCGACTTCTTTTTTCTCCCGCGATAGCAGGAACTCCAACTGCCTTCGGTGCATCTCCAGCCGGGCGTGCGCTGGCTCCAGTAGCGACTTCGCCGCCAGCACGTTCTCCAGCAATTCTCCCAGCGGTTGACTGCGATATATCGCGTCCACCCATTTTATCACTTCGGATAGGCTCTCCAGTTGTTGATCCAGTATCTCCAATTCGTGTTGCTTGTTCATTCGGTGGTCCTTTCACCTCCCCACCCTGCCTCTTTTCACCTGATTCTGTCAAGAGGGAAGTGGGTTGTTTCCGAATATCCGTGGTCGGGTCCACCGGCAAAGTCTCGCGCAAGCCGGATTCGGTTTGAGCGGGGGTGAGAGCCGCCGCCTCGCGTTGCGCCTCCTCGAAGGTGAACTCCTGCGGCTTGACCTCTCGCGCAACAGGCTCAATCTCACGGGTCACTGGAGCAATCCTGTCCTGCGGGGGCATCGTAGCCTCCAGCGCCCTCTGGTTCGCCAAGTCCAGCTTCGCATCCCCCTGTCGCAGGGTTTCAATCGCAGGCTCAACCTTCTTGTAACCGTGCTTGGCGGCTGCTCCAGCCCCTAGGAACGATCCAAAGGCAATCGCCGCGTCTTTGGAAGCCTTTCTCCAATCGGACTTCTGGAACGCATCCCAAGCCTCCTCGGCGCTCTGGAAGCCTGCCCGTAGCATGTCATACGTCCACTTGGCGTACACGGCAGGGGCAAGCGGTGTGGCTGCTAGTCCCATCTGAATCGCCCCCGGCCCTGACGTGAAGAAGTTAGCCACTCCACCGACCAATTCCTCCAAGCCTTCCAATCCCCCTGAAATCACCTTGGCGGGAGCGCTGGGAGCTTGCGGAACAATCGGTGGAGGCACTACCCCGCTGGTTTCGTAGTCGCTGGCAAAACGGGTTGCGTCCAGCCCTTGCTGAATCACTTCAGGAGTGATCCCAAGTTTCGGAAGTTCAACTCCGGGATGGGTTGCCACGTCGCCAAATCCTTCCTGAACGGATTCCCGGAACGTGGCGCGGGCAACGTCCATCTCAGGCAATGCTGCCCGTGGACCGCCGCGAGTGGTGGTTGTGAGGTCGGGAAGATTGCGAACGCTTGGGTCAGAGATATTCTCGAAAGAATCCTCCAGAGCCTCCTCAAACGTGAAAGTCTTGGGCGCTTCCTGAACCTCCTCGAAAGTGAAAGTTGGCATGGTTCACTGGACGAATTTCTCGCCGTCCCAAGTGGCTTCGCCTCGTGGAGTAAGGTAGCGTTCGCCCTTCTTCAGTTCAGCTTTTGACTTTGGCATGGGCGGAGCAGTCTTTGCGGCTTGTTCGGAGAGCGCCGGCGCTGGAGTCGCGCCCGAAACCGGAACTTTCCGCGTCACCGTCCGCTCCCCCTGCGCTGGCATTGCCGGTTGGTAAGCCTGCGCCTTTTTGTCGGGAATTAGCCAGTCAAAGTATTCGCCGCCGCGCTGCTTGGCTGGACTCGCTGGAATCTCAGGCGTGGCTTCAGTCGCCGGTAGGGTTTCCCGGATGGTGTCCATCTGAGGTCCGGGGTTGACCAGAGTTTTGGTTTCCCCGGTCAACGGGTTGATGGAAACAACTGAGCCTCCCGGACCACTTCGGATTTGATTCGGCTTTTGAGGGGGTGCGGCAGGCTCACGCAACACAGTGGTTGCTCCAGTCACGGGATTCACCATTGCCAACCCGCCACCGGGCAGCGACCTGACCTGATTCGCCTGCGGCTTCGCCGGCATGAACGATTTCCTCACCGTCGCCAAGTCCTTCGCATTCCTCGCAAACATATCCTCCGCGAGTCTCGCCTGAAATTCCGGCGTCAACCTATTCTCCCTCGCCGCCTGCTGATAAAGCATCCTCCCCTTGAACTGCCTCGCCGCGTCAATGTAATCGTTGGCCGCTTCGACTGCCTGAGTCGGATTCTTGGTCTGCGTGAAGAAATACTTGTACACCTCGGCCATTTGCGCCGGGGAAATGCTCTGCGATGGCATTGTGTCCTGCGCTTGAACCGGCTCGTATTCAAAGCGGGTTTCCTTGCGCTGGCCCGTTACCGGATCGAATGAAGATGTGTAGCCTTCAGCCATAAATCCTTACCAGAACATTGCATCTTCCCAATCGGCGTCTGAAGCCGGTGCCGTAGAGCCATTCCACGCCCAATCAAACGGATCATCAGCCCAGTTGCTGCCGATGCTGCGTTGTCCCGTGCCGCTGCCTGTCGAGCCTGTGGATGGCGAGAACACGTCGGGTAACTGCGGTTTGAATCGCGGATCGGTTTCCGTGTAGGGAGGCTTTCCAGTGAAGCCGCCACCTCCGCCTCCACTGCCCACGCCGAAGCTACCTGAGAGGTAGGGCTGATTTCCACTGCCATTCCTCCGCCGCGCTTCATCCCAAGCAATCGCCTCGCGGGCTTCGTTGGCGCGAATCTGCTCTGACAGACTGCGATTCTGAATATCAATCTGCGCCTGCTGTTCGGGGGTTAGGACCATGTTGCCGGCGTTGTAGATTGGAGCGGCGGGATTGCGACTGGTCGCCGCCGTCAGCCAGTTCTGCCCGGTGTTTTTCATTTCCTGACTGTTTCGATCAAGCGCCTGAAAATAGCCAGCGTTAGTTGATGGCGACCCTGTGGCAATCCCCATCTGTGCCCCACGCTCGGCTGCCGCAAGGGCAAGCCTTCTTTTATCATCTTCACTCACCACGCCCATGAGGGCGTCCCTGATATTCCCGCTGGACAGAGCTTCGAGTTCCGCGCCTTGAGGGATGCGACCCGCGTTGGCTTGTTGCTGCGAGCGTTGGTTGATCTCGTTGGCCAACTGAATAACCTGCTCAGGCGTAGCCCCACCTCCGAGGGATTGGATGGGCTTACCGATAGCACCGCCACCTCCGACTCCAGCACCAGTTCCAGTCGTCGTCGCACGCCTGTCTCGAATGGCGCTTATCGCGTTCGGCTGAATGCCCGCTGTTCCTGTGCTCCACCAGTCTGAAAATGCCATAATTTTATCCTCCAAAAAGGTCCGCGTAATTCGCTCCCAGCCCCATCCCTTGCGGGAACATGTCCTCCAAAGGATTGCCAGTTTGCACGGCAGTTTCGTTCAAGCCGGGAATGGCTTCCTTGCCCATGCCGGAGGCCATTGGTGCGGCTTGAGGGATCGGCGGGAGATTGGTTTGGCCGAGGTTCATGCTGAGCGGCTGGGTTGCATCGTAGAGACTCATCCCATTATTTCTCGCCCAATCAATCACCGGCTGCTTGCCATGATTCAGATTAACTCCTGAAAAATCCAAGCCTCCTGGGATCGGCGGGAGGACTGGATTCTCCTGCGGGCGAGGACCGCGCCCTTCAGGGTTTGTGGTGTTCCATTGGTGCAGCAACGGGTTTTGAAGTTCCCATTGCTTTCGCGCTTTAACCTCCGCTTCAAACTGCTTGGACAGTATTGGGTCTGGACGTAGGGAGGACATATTATGTTGACATGCACAAGCGCATGGGCATACTCAGATTATGAATGAACTCTCCAAGGCGGCGGCGATTCTCGGTCGTAAAGGTGGCAAGGCTGGAACGGGTGCGTGCAAGGCGCGACCGGACACGGCAAGCAAAGCGGCTCGCATTCGCTGGGGCACTTTCGAGGAGCGATTTTGGCACAAGGTTGACAAGCGCGGACCTGATGAATGTTGGACGTGGATTGGAGCTAGAGCGGGAGGAAGGTATGGCTCTATTTGGTTTCGCAAAAGATGCACTCCATCGAACCGCGTTTCTTGGATATTGCACAACGGAGAAATCCCCGAAGGTCTTCATGTTCTTCACAAGTGCGATAACCCGCCGTGTGTGAATCCCAACCACCTGTTTCTTGGGACTGTGAAAGACAATCTTCAGGATGCTTCCAAGAAGGGGAAGTTTTATCACAGAAAAGGTGAGGGCAACGGCCACACAAAGGTTTCCGAGAGCGACGTAAAGAAAATCAGAGAAGCCTTCAAATCGAAGTCCAGAACACAAGTCCAACTTGCAAGTGAGTTCGGACTCACGCAGGGTCACGTCAGTTCGATTATTAGAGGTGTTAGCTGGAGTCATGTTTAGATGGGCTGCATTCGCATCCGGTTCGATCCAAAGATGTGGCGTTGGATTGCAGGGTTAGACTTCCCTAAATAATGGTCGCACTGGCCAAACAGAATCCTCAACGCGCTCGCGTGCTTCTTATCGCTCAACTGCTGCGCCCCCGGAGTATCCATGCGCCCATAACGAATACTCATGCACTCGTCAATAAGGCTTGGAATGGACATGATCCTCAAATAGTCCGAGTCACAAGTCACCGGCACAAAATCCAATTTGCACATCGCTGAAACCTGAAGCGTGGTCGAGGTCGTCGTGCAACTGTTGCAGCAATTCTGAGGCAGGCCGTTCACGTAGTATTTACGATAGCTCGCCGTAGTCTCCGCAGGTCCCATGACCAGCAACGGCGTCTCCACTCCCGTCGTCGGATCGACCTGGAAAAATTCGACCTCGCCAAAGGTCTTCTGCTTTTGCGCTCCCGTAATCTCAGTCCACAGCACGGCGGTATCCGTGAACGGGCTGCTCAAGGTCATGCCCTCGCCCAGACCGGAGTTACCAGTGCCAGCGTCCACGAATCGGACTACCGCGCCGTTGCTATCCTTACCTTGAATGAGACAGTGGCGGCCCACGTCGTTGGGATTACTGGCATAAGCACGCACGTACTGTGCGGTGCCAAGCAACGGCTCAAACGTGACAACCGTCTCGCGCTCAAATGCAGTAAGGGGGCCGCACGGTTCAGCGAGCGAGCCGCAGCCCTTGGGGTGGAGTCCGGGACCGAATTGGAGGTACTCATAAAATTCGTTCTCCATCCTTACGGGATGCTTGCAGACATCCATCAAAATCACGCGAGCCACTTCCTGAGGCGTCACAATCGTCGGCTCGGCTCGTGAAACGGTGAAAGCCATCTTTGCCCATGAGCCGTACCAACCCTCATCTGGGGCGAGCGGGTCGTTGATAAGGCGTTCCATAGCCTCATTCACGGCTGCCATAATGGAAGTAATGTCAGTCGAGCATAATCCGATGGCGCTCGGACCTCCGCTTGATCTAAAATCCAATAATCTCGGGCGTGCTGGCACTTTTATCCTTGTAGTTGGTCTATGAGTGTTATATGATAATCCCTATGGATAAAATCGTAAAACTTCACATTAAAATTGGTGACGCCCTTGAGAAAAGGTTTAATGCGAAGCACACCAAGAAGTCGAAGCGAGAATGCTGGCTTTGGCATGGAGCAAAGGTGGTCACTGGATACGGCTACATTATGCAGTCGAAGCGGGTTCACTTTGCACATCGCATAGCCTATTATCTTCGCCACAAAAACATAGATGAAGCTATGTGCGTTTGCCACACCTGCGACAATCGTGCCTGCGTGAATCCCGATCACTTGTTTCTTGGGACACTTAACGACAACATTCAAGACTGCATTAAAAAAGGTCGCCGCAAGTATGTGAGAGGAGAAAACACCTTTGGAGCAGTTTTCAACGAAACCGCAGTTAGAAAAATAAGGTCTGAATACATTCCACGGAAGAACGGGATGCACCGGCTTGCGAAGCAATACGGGGTTTCCAAATGCTGCATTCGTGGAATTGTTAAGAGGGAGACTTGGCGTCATGTTGTTTAAGTTGTTATCTCTCTCAATCCTATTGCCGAATTCTGAACCGCGAACGCTTTCGAGTTGGTGAAAACCACATCCACAGGGTTCTCAAAACCCGTTTTGGCTTCACCTGTGTCGGTCACTGGGTCCCAAACTATCACCGTATTTGAAGTCATACAAGGCAGATAGAGTTTCTGGGTTCCCGGAAACGGCCAGTAGCGAATTCTACAAGGGTCGGCAGATGCTTCTACTGCGCCGAGGTTCAGCGGTGTGAAAGTTCCGGGGAATGGTGTGATGGTGTCCACGCGGCACATAGTATCCGATCCGCAGACTGCGTAGAACTTCGAGGTCGAAGTGCAGTATTCCACGGCACAGGGGTTGTTTGGTAGCAGATAAACCTCGTCATCACTACTGACCGCCAGATTGGAAACTCGTAGCTGACTGTTATTCGCTGCCAAGTTGGGCGTCGGCTGCGCCACCTGCGTTGGCGAGAACGCGCATTGCTCCGGCCTGAAGCGATTGCTGCTGTTGGTGCCAATGTCCGCAAGGTTGGTGGGGTCGAAACGGCAGAATCCGTAGCGCGAGGTGGTTCCAGTATTTCCCGAGACTGGGCGCACCACGTAGAGATAAATCCCATTCGATCCAATCCACTGAAAGCCTCCGTAGGGTGGCGCATTTTCGTAGATCGCATCCATGTCAATGCGAGTTCCGACCACCATCGCCGTTGATACTGGAAATATGTTTCGGCTCAAGAATGGAGTTCCCACGGGAGGAAAAATATAATTCACCTCCTGCATGTTGGGCTGCCAGATGGCTGAGACATACATCGAAGTCGTCGCGGCGTGATAACAGATTCGCATGTCACCCATCAGCGGTGAGGCTACCCGGACATAATCCTCACGCCTCCCTGTCGTGCCATTGCACTGGATGACGTAAGGACCGGACACGCCGTAAATCTTTCCATCGCTGGAGCAGTAGCAGGCGTCGTTCATGGCAGCGTGATCTCCTTCAAAGGTTCTTCTGGCGAGTTCTGGACTGCGAACTTTTTACCATCGGGAGTGAAGACGCAATCCACGGGATTCTCGAACCCGCCTTGGTAATACCACGCCACTAGATTCGGGTCATACATCACTATAGCGTTGTCCGTCATACAGGGCATGTAGAGCAATCCATCGTAAATGTTCCAACGTATTCGGCACGGGTTTGGAGTTGGAACAGGAACAATGGCGTCTGCCGGAATCGTGATGACATCAATGTTTTCCGTGATTGGATCGTTGATGCGATACATGGTGCCGTTCCCATCCACGCCATAGAACAATCCATCGAATGTGCAATACTCGCAGGCTACCGGATAATTTGGACCGGGGATGTCCACCTCATCAAAATCACTGTCCAAATTCCACCCAACAACAGCGTAGTAAAATCGCTCATCGAATGGGTCGGGATACATGAAGTAAGTCGCCCCAACGGCAGCCTGCTCGATCATCCGGTTTGCGGCGTAGTTTCGGGCCTGCGTGCTGCGGTCAGCCAGATTGGTGGGGTTCACCCGTATAAACTGGATGCTCGTCGCCCCCATCCATTGGACGTAGAGGTAATCATCCTTTGATCCAATCCACAGCGGTCCCCACGATGGATTTAATGACGCATCAAAATCACTCGTCACGAGTAGCGTGCTCACCAAGTTCAGGCGTGCTCCCACCGTCATGGTCGCTGGATCAATCGGGTACACATCCTTGTTCGGATGAGTCAGTCCAGTGTCTCCCAGATTCGGCTCGTTCCACACTGAGGCGTAAAGCGTATCATTGGCGAGGTGATAGCAAATCCTCGCACCATTGTTCACGGGAGAAGAAATCCGAACGCTATTCTCAATCGCTCCAGTTGTTGCGTTCAACTGAATCACGTACACCCCGGAGATTCCGTAAATCTTATTCGTGCTCGCCACGTACACAGCGTCCTGAAGCGGCACTTCTCCGAGTGCGGCTTGGCTCATGGTCAATGTCTTGTAGCAGGGCATTAGGTGTAAGCGATTCGGACGTTTTTCAAAGTGATGGTTCGATTCGTCGGAGGCGTCGGCAGCGATCCGAAAAGCGTGTGCGTTGTTCCCGAAGCGGTGAAGGTTTGAGTTTGCGGCGAGATATTCCCGTCACTTCTCCAGAATTGATAAGTTACAGTGTAGGATTCGCCGTCCACCAAGTTCGAGCATTGGAGTGTGAAGCTCGCATCCGTGAATCGTCCTTGATTGAACCGCATTGCGTTCTGAACGTAGGTGCGATAGTTCGGATAGTTCTCCGAAGTCCTGCCATTGCTGGAATACTGAGTCTGGGAATTGATCGCCTCTTGATCGGTAAATGGGCTGGAGAGTGTTACTGACCAATCGCCCGTGGTTATCAGGCTGATATACGGGAACGTGCCATCAATGAAGAAGCTCTGATTGACCGGGAATCCCGGAGGCGTCTGCCCGTTTGCCGTGGTTATCATCAGCACCGTGCTCCCGGTCGTGTTCATCACGCCGTTGTAGGTTTGAACGGTGGCCGTCTGACTGTAGTTCGGAGCGTAGCCAGCAATCCGGTCCACCATAAACGATGGCCGGTCATTGTTTCCGTACACCGCCCAATCACCGTTTGCCAGCCAGAGATTTTCGTCCGTCTCGCAGTTGGCGCAGGAAGTTGGATCATCGGGCCAGCAATAGCCGTAGAGAATCGGAGCAGACTGAAACGGAACCAGAAACAAAACCGGATCGCCGCCTGTGTTTGTCGTCTCGTAGGTCATCACGTTCGGCCTGCTGGCATTGCACATCACCGTCATGGACTTGGTGTGGCGCGATATGATGTTGCCGTAAATATCAATGGCGTCAGAGCCGTTATAGACATACTTCGCGCCGGCCATTTGGATGGCGTCAGTCGCAGAGTCATTGCCATACGGGAATCCAATCTGGGTCATGTAACCCGTGTAGGTCGCCACCTTGTAGAGATTGGTGTCGGACGAATTGTAAGCCGGGAATCCCTTGTAGGTTCTGATCGTGGTGAGACTCGTGCTCGTCGTGGCAATCAGCGGCGTGAAATAATTACGGTTCGCGTTCTCGCAAGTCGTATCAATCACGTTGAACTGAATCGCCGCGCTACCGGCTGCGGTTGGCGTACCGCTAATCAAGCCAGTGGAACTCATCGTCAGTCCAGTCGGCAATGACCCTTGCGATACCGCCCACAGATAATTCCCAGAGCCGCCCGCCGCCTGCATCTGGAAGGAGTAAGCCTCACCGATGACATACTCGTCCAGCGCAGTGGTGGTAATCTCAATGACGTAAATCGAATAGGTCCGCGTGGCGTAGTTTCCGTCTGCAAGGAAAGCCTTCACCGTGAAAACGAACGTGCCGGCGTCCAGAGTTGTGCCGGAAATTGATCCAGTGAACGAGTTCAGCGAGAGTCCATCGGGAAGTTCACCATCTATGACAAACCATGTCACAGGTCTGGTGCCGTCGTAAGCGATACCCTCGTTGTATGTGCTACCGAGGCAGGTGCAACCGTCCAATGCACCGAGGCGCACGCTGGTTTGAGGGTTGCCGCAATTCTCGCAGGCGTAGGCGTTGGCTTGAGCGTCCGCCGCCTCTTGAGTTTCAGCACAGAATGTTCCTGCCGGGGTCGTGTAACAGAACTCTGTTCCACCCTGACCAACGCAACAGCATTGCTGTTCCACGTTGCAGAATCTCGGAACCACAGGCTCGCACGGAGGATTCGCGCAGAATGGAGGTGGGTCGGGAGGTGGAGGACAACTTGATTCCTGCTGAAGCGCACAGAGGTCAGCCGCGTTCTGGGATTCTTCCACGCAGCATACCGTCATGCAACCCGCCTTGTCCCAGCCTGAAGGAAAAACCACAGAGCAGAATACCGGCTCTTGCTCGGGGCCTTCGCTTGAATAATTTGAGATCGGGAAGTCTGTTCCCGGACAATCTACCTTGTTTGGGCAGGGCATGGTCGCCATAGGTCAATCAACAAAACTCATCATCACTCTCCTGCGCGTCACCACCACATCTATCGTGACATCCGACTCTACCACCGGGGCATCATCAAGCCAAATAGCAAACTCGTTATCCCCTCCCGCTGCCACAATGGGAGAACCGTCCAGCCAATAATCCATGTTGTCGGTCATGTGGTTTCAATGTGATCCCAGTAGCAGGGTGCGCTCATGTACTGCCCATCGTAATTGGCGTGTAGTTCCACCCATGTTGCCCCATCAGCCGAGGGGCTGATATTGGCAGGCCCGATAGTGATCCAGTTCGTGCTGCTGCCTGCGGTTTCAATCACGTCAGCCGCAATGCCGATTGCCGGGTTGGCCTTGACCACGAGCGTTGGTCTGGGTGAGGCGTTGACCTCCTGCTTGACGTTCACAGCTACCGTTCGTGCTCCAGATGCGAAAGCCCATCGGAAGCGATACACTCCGCGAGCATCCATTCTCAAGGAAGGTTGCGATGGGTCGCCTTCAGAGGTGTCCTTTCCTCCAAACGTGCTCAGGAATTGAGCGCAATCGGATAGGTAGTAACCACGCAGCACCACCCTTGGAGCCAAGTCAGGCATTCCGGTTGCGCCGGTGCCGTTCGTTGCGATTGAGCCGAGGTCGGACATTTCAGTTCGTGTCAACGGTGTTGCTCGTCTCGATCATATACACCCCTCCATTGCCAGAGGTCTTGATGAACTCGAAAGTCTTGCCAGAAAAATCTCCCGTCCCAGAAACAGTGTCGCCATCAGCAACCGATGCGATGGGATGGCAGAACTGCCAGAAGCCTCGCATCCATCCCCTCACGCTGCCTGCTGGAGCGGTGGTCGGGTCACCTATCCATACCTTTGACAAGTATAACCCTCCATCGGATGGATTGGGATATGGCAGCGTTCCCAGCAATCCTGTGGTTGATCCCCTGATATTTGAATTACCACTCTTTCCAGATGTAATTGAACCTCCAGTTCCAAGGTATGACCGTGAAAAAAAATTCCCTGATGGCGCGGTGGTCAAATCCGTTACCAGCACGTCCAGCTTGTCCACTGATGCTGTCGCACTGTTCTCAGTAATACGTGCGGCAATCATGCAGTTATAGAGGTCGCTATTCACCACGGAGTAGAAATCTCCGAACATGAAGGCGTAGTAAGTTCCCGCAACTCCAACCGCGACCTCGCTCTTGGCGAATACATATACGGTGCGGTCGTCCGCGAAAATCTTCCAATCTCGGGCTGTGCCGTCTGCGGCCACGCTCTTACGAACGAACAATCCATTGGCCATTTGCGCCACGGTTGGAAACGGTCCAGTTCCCGTGTTCACATCGCTCATGGTTTCGTAGCCGATAATTCGGGCTTCCTTTGCCGCGCCTGCTCCCGGTCCAGCATCGTTCACGCGCAGATAGAATCCTGATCCTGCGCCTTGGAGATAGGCTGCGAGGTCGGTGCCAGTGTAGGGCTTAGTCCACCCTGCCGCAGCCTTCGCTCCGTATCCGTTGACGAGGCAACCGTCGAGAACGTCAATGAGTGAGCTTACGGTGCCGTCCCATACTGGGGCTGAACCATCGAGGTTTGAATATCGGGTAAATTGGGCCATATCAGTTCTCTCCTAGCTCCACACTCACGGTCCAGTATTCTGCTGTCGCCAGAGTGAGAATGTTCATTCGTAATTTGTTTCCCGATGCCACCGTTCCGAGTGCGGTCGTATTGCTGCCTTCGTAAGCCCCGCTTCCAAGAGTGACATCGCCCACTGTCGCCGCACTGAATGCTCCTGAAGCCGTGGACTTCTCCACTCGAACGCTCGGCGCACCGCCTGCCGTTTCCACGCGCAAAGTGATTCGCCTCACATTCCACGTCAAGCCCGTCGTCCCGTCGTCGGGGTCGTAAGGCACGGTTAGTTCTCCACGATCTGCGCCGATTGCCAGAGGTGTGAACGCGATGCAGAAAACTAGAACGCAGCCTCGCTTCTGGGTCGTGGGAGTGACGTTGATGGTTCGCTCTCCGGGAGTGGTGTCGTCAAAGGAGACATCCGTTCCAGCGAGCAGCCTGCGACTATTCGGAAGCGTTCCAGTCTCGTCAGCGTCGGTCAGATACGTCTCCGTCGTGGGAGCACCACTCGCCGCCGCAATCGTAACGTCCACCTCGCCATCCCCGGCGTCGTCAGCCACGGTCAGGGTGACATTGCTTCCTTCGATGAAGTTCAGTCGGCTTCGAGTGCCGACATTCGCCCCGGAGTTCTTCCGTACTACTACGGTCTGAGGGTCAGCCAAGACCCCGGACAGACCGGCCACGCTTATCTCGTCGCCTCCAGCGTTCTCATGGGTCGAAGCATGGGCGGTTGGGGCGCGAGTGTTGGTGTTGCGCGGGTCGGAATCTGTGACGTAGGGATTCGCCGCGCTCGGGACGCCGTTGGTGCCTGCTAGGGCTGCCTTCTCGTCGGAGCTTGGAAACCGTGTGACTGGAATGCCGCTGTCCTGAATCAGCTTCCCGGTAAGACCGTCGAAGGTCGTCACGTTATCGTCCACGGAGCTTGCTGGACCAACTACGTCACCGCCGCCCGCAGGCACAGTGAAGTTCCCCTGACCGTTCAGGAACTCTGTGGCCACGTTGGACAGCTTCTTGAGCAGCCCGTGAGCCGTGGTCGAGGCGTTCAGGTTCGTGTTATCCGTAGTCGCCGCAAGCGTGTCCAAGGCTATCGGGTCAGCCCCGCCTGTCTTATGCCTCGTGGCGTGGATTAGCGGGGCGTAGAGCGCGTCCGCCTGCGCTTGGGTCAATCCACCGCTCGGAGGCTGAGTCGTCGCGCCTTGCTGCAATGAGATGTCGTCCAGATAGAATCCAATCGTGGACGGTCCCGCCCTCGTTAGCCTCACTCGGTCCACGGTAGCCCCCTCGGTGATGGCGAACCCGGTCAGGGGTATGGCAATCTGCTGGTACGCTCCCAAGGTGGCGGAGTTGAACCCGTAGAGTCCATTGCCAATCGTCAGGGTTGCCCCCACAACCACCCCGGCGAGGCGAAATTGAACCGTGAGAGTCCGGTTATTAGCCCAAGCCGCCTTGGACCGGATGTACATTATCAGGAAACCATCGGCATTGGGATCAAATGGAGCCGCTGCGACCCCTTCGATGTAGTTACCGGAGGAAATGTTGGTCGCCTCGATGTCCACCACTCCAGACCTAGGGAAGTTGGCTGAAGCCAGATTCCAGCCCGCTCCACTCGCCGTCCAAGCCCACTCCGTAGGAGGACCGGCGTTCTCGGCGTACATCAGCGTGGTAGTGACGGATGGAGGGGACGTTGTGGTAGCCACTACGAGGACCAGGGCGAGCTTCAACTGAGAGCCGGGGTCAGTCTCCGGCTCGGAAGGCTGCGCTGAAGCTGTCCCTGTGATCTTGACCACCGTGCCCGTGTCATCCACCGCGATAACGTCAATGCGGTCGTCGGTCGGGTCAGAGGCGTCCAGCGATATGATCTGCTCCAAGCTGGAGTAGAGCACGCCCATGATGTAGTAGGTCGCTGCGGAAACCCGGAAGGTGTAGGCCGTCTCCCAGACCACCTGACCGCCACTCACGAGGAACGTGGTCTGCGCTGCGGCTGTTGTTGAGCCAATGGCGGCTATTGAGCCGTCCACGTAGTTCTTGGTAGCCGCGTCCTGAACTCCAGTGGGGTCGGTTACGTCGGTGATCCTGCCGTCATCCTGAACTAATGGGGCACTGTTCTGGATGATCTGACCTGTTGCCCCGTCGTAGCGAGCAATCGCGTTGTCCGTGGAAACAACCGGCCCAACTACCGTTCCAGAGCCGGGAATACCGGCCAACCCGAGTTTGCGTCGGGCAATCGGAGCGTTATAGACAACAAGACTGTCACCATCAATCGTCATGGTTCAATGGATAGCGGCCCCGCGGTGCATTGCATAGACCCGAACGGCGTCTTGAGCCACGGAACCGCATAAACGATAAGACCGCGAATGCGGCACCATCCTGAAAGCTCCACCTTCACTTGGAACTGAAATCCAATGTTCGCCGGCCTTGAGTTGATTGAAATGCACGGCGCCAATGGTGGAACTGGAAACTGAATCGGCATTTTACCACTCTCCCTGAACACTTCCAGCGGATAGCACACTGGATTGTTGATGTCCTCGCAGGAGCTTCGAGCGGTGCAGATTTGCTGATGATGCCAGAGTTGCCAGCAAGGGTCTGCGTCAGGCCGGTAATAAATCTTGAGGTCCACCGTTCCAAACAGCTTGTCCAGCCAAAGCTCGCCCCCATCCAGAACCTTCATGTCGAACTCCCTGCCCCAAGTGTAGGCTGGGAACTCCACATACCAGCTAACCCGCGTGTCAACATTGTCGAACCGCTGATCCCGCGTGATCTCCCAAAGCTGGATGCTGTCGTCCTCTCGGGACACGATGATAGCAAAGGCTCGCTCGCGTCCACCGAAGTCGCCATTAAGTAGCTGGAGCACGTCCAAGCCCTCCTGAATCCCTTCCCAGTCCGGGGGCGTCTTCTCCTGAAGCGTCGTAATCGGGTCGAAGTCCAGCGTTGCAATGCCCCGGTGAACCACCCCTTGGGGTCGTTGTTCTGGAAGGATGCCCATGTAGAGCCGGGAATCGTACTCAATGCCCGTGGAGAATCGCATCAAAGCGCGGTCGTTGAACGCCAAGGCTCTGTTGATATTGTTCGAGATTGGTGTGTTACCCCATTGGTTGAAGTATCTTAGGGCGGTGAATAAGCTGCGAATACCCGGCTCGAGGCTCTGATAGAACAGGTCGCCGTTGTTCGCCACAATGCTGCGGTCGCTCACTCCGCCGTTATTTCGCTGAACCACCCTCTGGAGCGGCACGCCGTAGTCTCCAGCCCCGTCAGCGGCCTTAGTCCACGCCTCGCGGCTGATAGGCACATCCATCGCATAGACCTGCTGCCGGGTGAACACGAACAGAGTTCCTTCACCCTGAGACTTGTCCATATTTGTGACATACTGCAAGGCTCGGATGTTTCCGGCTTGAGTGGGCACTGCGAAGCCGTCGCCACCGATGGCTAGGGGGTTCTCTGTGACCTTTAGGATGGAATCCCTCAGACTGTATGGCGCAGTGCCGCTAGGGCCGCCTACGATGTCCCCTGCCGTGTAGTAGCGGAAATTGGCATACCAGATGCGCCCTTGGTAATAGACCATGGGACCGGCTGCGGGAAGCTCTGCGGTGATCCCCGGTCCAGGATTCAGCCCCACGCTCTGCCGCATCGTCGTGCCGTCCCAGATCGCCGGCAGCGTCGTGTAATCCCCCGCCTGAACCACCATGAACTCCTCGCCTTGGGTGAAATGAAAGAGCGGCTCGGTAGCCGGGAAAACTACTGACCCGGTGATGTCGTCTATGCTGTTATCCGTATCTACACGGATGCGGAAGAATCGGCCACTGATTGCGACGATCAGGTAGGGGATACCTGTGGTCTGCATGTAGGTCCATGCGCCCTGAAATAACCCTCCAGAGTCAGCGATTCCACAGATCGGAACGTAGCCTGTGCGCTTGGTTATGCCGCCGCCCCTGAAGCTCGCGTTATTGGCCCATGACACCGCATTTCGCGGCAGTCCGTTGGGCATGTTTGGACCGGCGATGGTCGTCGCCCTGGATGAATCCACGCCCAAGCTGAAATCCAGTTGTCCATCTGCAATCCTTACCTCTCCAGCCATAGTTCATTCTTCCGGTGGAGGCGGAGGCCATTGCACTCCCAATCGCTCCGCCGCTTCCTTGTAGAATTGCTCAGGGGTTTTCTCATTGAGGCTAAGAATATCACTTAGTTCCTCGGCGGTCGGCTGCCAGCCTTTCGGTCTGCCGGCATGGTTCGCCCAAAGTTCGATGCCGCCGCGTATCACGGTGGCGATGAGAGATGCTAGTGCTGGATCCACGGTGTTCCTTATAGTGAGTAGATTAACCGCATGAGTTCGTCGGCCAATTTCTGAACCTCGATTGGGGTCAGTTTGGTCATGTCGCTTTGGGCTGCCGCGAAGGCGAGTCGGAAGCTGGCCTGAAACTTGGCGTAAGCCTCCTCCACCTGAGCCTTCTTCTCGGGGCTGATTTCTTTGCGAACCACTTTCTCCGCGAACACATCATACGCCCGGTGAGCGACAATCTGGATGTCCTTGAACGTGTAAAACACGATCTGCTCTTGGGTCGTGGCCGTCTTGCAGCCGGTGAAGACCGCTGGAGTGGCAGTCAGGCAGACCGCCAACAGGATTAGGCGGAGGTATTTCATGGCGTTCGCTTCCAGTTGACGATCAGCGCAACGGCAGCGGCAACCGCTACCACTCCAAGCACCCAGCCTGGAATCTTGGTTTCGATCAGTTGCATGACTCCAAAGAGGAGCAGGAATCCGGCTAAGAAGAATGTGCTCATAATTTTACTTTTTGTCTGGTGCTGGCTCAACGGTGACAGTCTGCGTCTCACCCGTATTGTCAGCTTTCTGTTGTTGGCGGTAAGTATTCCACGAACTGGAACAGAAAGCGAGCCATTGGGTTGCCCCGCCTACAATGCTGCCAAGTGTTAATCCAGCCCACATAATCATGGATGGCGTCTCGCCGGAGTTGGCCCACTGTGCGATTCCAGCGCCCATGGGTCCGCAAAACCCTATGGTGACGTAGGCGAATCCCTTGCTGCCTATGATGAAGGTGTCCAGATTCATTTTGGTAGGGAATCCCACATCCTGAACAACACCTCAACAATGGCTACCGCTGCCGCCACCGCTCCGCCGACCCATGCTGCGGTTCGCAGCGATTGGTCTTCTATCTTTCGGACTCGCCTGCTCAAGCCATTGTCTCCGTGAATATCTTCCTCATGCTTCAACACCAACGGTCCAATACCAATCTCTTTACCGTCTCCGGTAATAATGCCTTCAAGGTGTCGCACACGGGGTTCTAGTTGATGAGCTTCTTCACGCATAATGGTTCAAATAGTTCATTCAATGACTTTTCCAGAAAGCTTTTGCTTATGAGCCTGACGCATCCCTGCTCCAGCGCCTCTTGCAATCCCGGCCATTCAAGATGTCCGGTGCAAAGAAACACCCTCACCAAAGGCCACTTGCTTTTGATTTCCTTGTGAATAGTCAGCCCGTCTATGTCGGGCAGTTTGATGTCCAGTAGAACCACATCGTAAGTCACCAACGAAAGAGCTTCCAAAGCCTGATTCCCGTTCTCCGCCTCGTTCATGTCGAGGTTGTAGAGCGAGAGTAGATCGCGTATCAGCAGCCGTGTTGCCGAATCATCCTCCACCACCAAGACGCGAACCTTCCGAGAGATACATATTTTTGCAATGTCTTCTCGTAGTTGCTGGAGTTTTAAGTCCTGTGTCATGGCGGCATTGCGGAGATCAAAAGCAGACCGATTGCTATTGGTAGTTTCATACCTGCTCAGCTACCAAACCTGTGGCCATGTCCGCAGGAGCAAACGTCACTTCTGTGTTGCCGGTCAAAGTTTCGTAACCGTTTGGGTCTGACAAATCGCGCCTGATCCTCGCCGTGTAACCAATCAACGCGACCACCTTTCGGGTCGGCTGAATGCTCTTAACCGTGGCTTGAATCCCTCCCGTGTTAGGGTCGGGTTCAATCGAAATCGCACCGCTCTCCGTAGTCCAGTCCACCGGACCATCCTTGTCCCACACTCCGGGAATCGCGTTGCCCAGCACGTTAGATGGGCGGATCGCCAGTTGAATTGGTTTGTCGGAGGTTGAGATTATTGAATTCATGGCTCAGGCAATGGCGGTGGTCCTATTGTATGCGAAGGTTCATGTCGCTGCGGGGCGGACTCGGTACCCCAGCGACGTTGGAAGGGCGCGACTCACCCCAGTAGTTTTTCGCTGTTATGACAAAGAACCTCAGTTGGGGAGACATCAAGATTGACAAGCTTCTGTTAGTTCCCGGAACAGTGGTCCATATCGGCCAGCTGGCCGTGTTCACAGCGGGATCGGTGTGCGAGTAGATCACGAATTGCTCCACATCGTTGGTGAACGTCTCAATGTCAGTCCCATTGGTGATCGAGTAGGAGTTGGTTGGATAATCCCAAACCAGAGTGCAACTGGTTTTCATCTGTCCTGGAGCGGCAAAAACAGAAAAGACGTAACTCAATGCAATGAATAATGCGCAGCACAGCATGAGCGGGCCACATGTCTTAAGAAACACCCTATCAGTTAATTTCATAGAATTCTCCAGTTTTTCCGAGCCATAGGTGTGCCTGACATCGCTGACTTCTTGCCGCGATAGTCATTCCGCATATCTGGCAACTACGATTTAAGTTGCGCTTCAGGAACGCCTTGATCCCGGAGAACATCTTGGCGCGGTCTTCGTCTTGATCGCGTCGGGCAGACACAATCCGATCCCGCAGGACAGGTTCAGCGTCCTGCCAGCGAGTCTGAAACGGCAGCCCAAGAAACTTCAGGATGCTCCGCTTGGAGAAGCGTGGCTTGGACTTCGTGAGTTGTAGTTTCATAGTTCATTCCCCGTTCACTGTGTTTTCCCAGACGCAAAGCAGGTATATTTCAATCGCCTCAGTCTGCGTGCCGTCCAAACACACAAAGCACTTCGCCAGGTTCGCTAGTTCTGAGGGTTCGCAGGTCATTTTCGGGAGTATTTACCGCCGAGACTCCGCCACTTTTTCAGGAATGTATTCCAAGTGTCGTAGAAAATATCGTTCACTTTTGCCGTTCCCAAGGCAACACCTTCGACAATCTCGACGGTGTAACCCGGCACAACCGCCGTGTAGTACGTGTTCCAAGCGTAGTCATCGAAGAACACCACCCAGCAAGGGCCGGTGTAATCAACCCCATTTATCGGTCGTGTGACTCCATTCGGCACCCACAAGTAGGCGTAAGCCGGTCCAACGGTGTAGCTCTGATCTTCGATGAACTCCACGAACGATCGCTCTCCGATGTTGTCGGAAGCGGTCAAGGTCGCCGCGTTGATCGTGAGGCTCACCGAGAGCAGTAGTAGTGCGAGTAGTGTTTTCATTAGTTCGTTGTGACAGTTACGCCGCGACCTATCAAGGTGGCTTTATCGGCAATTCCCTGCCCTGATGGGGCGGCATTGGTGCCACCGTTCAATAAAACTGTTCCGCTTACATACGATGGTTCTGCAACCAATAGAGCTAGAACAGAATTTACCGTGGCGGCATTTAGGGCATTGTTATTCAACGTGTAATTTTTTCCATTGTCAGGAAACTCAGCTCCCAAATTTATGGTTGTAAGGCTTGTGTTGTTGGCGATTGTTATGTGGTCGAAAACATCCACCAAAGATGGAAAACTCAGCGAAGTTAGCGATGTGTTTCCGATAGAAAGAAAAGAATAACAAGTTTGAAGCGATGAGAAGTTCAGGCTCGTAATTAACGGACAGGTTTGTATGTATAATGGGCCGTTTATTTCCGTTGCACCGCTAATGTTAATCGTGGTTAGTGCTGCACAAGCCTGAAACCTAACTTGGCCATTCTGAAAATCCGCGTTTGGTGCCGAAAATGTAATCAGTTGGTCTGCGTCATTTACGAAGATAGATTGTGGTCCGATTTCAAAGCTAACCGCAGTTATGTTTTCGAGTGGCAGGTTTCCCCAGTCTTTCTCTGTTGCTAACACCACTACATCCATGATGCTATTAGCTCTTGGAGTCCACAGCATCCCAGTATTCTGAACCTCCAGCGTCCAATCCCCAGGCGTCAGGCTGTTCGCCCGCCACAGGTTTCCGTTGGTGGTGTCCTTGTAAATCTGGCCTATGAAATCAGGGGTTATCATGTTGGATCTCCTGCTCCTTCCACGTTTTCACATTCAACCACAGGTCCACTTCCCCCATTCGCCGCCTGACAGAGGAGGTAGGTGTTGACTAGCTTCTTTTGGTTTTCATCAAGGCAGACGAAGCACGCGGCCTCGGTGGCCAATGTCGCGGGATCGGTTGACCCTCCCGCAATCACGGCAAGCAGGTAAATCCTGATCGATTCCTTCTGCTCTCGGGTTAGGCAGGTGAAACACGCTGCCGCTTCGGCTAGGTCTGCTGGTTCGCAAGAAACGGCCATAAAATCAGTGGGGCGGATTCCGCCGCCCTTCGGGTTATGCTACGACAAGGGTTTCAAGGAGGTGGCAGAGCAGGAACACTTTCATGCGCTGCTTCTCGTCTTTTCCAATGCTGCACTGGTAGCACTTGATCGCATCCCGGATTTCAGCAATCGTCGGAGCGACTTCCAATGCACCCGTGTTCACCGCAGCATTGATTGCCACCTGGGCTTCAAACGAGTTCAGTCGGGTGCCGCCGACACACCAGCACACCACAGCTTCCCGAAGTGTGTTCAGGTTGGTGTAGTCGCCGCCGTCAGAGGCGTTCAGGGCTTGGGCGGTGTAGTAAATGAACGCATCGAGCTTTTCCGCATCGCTCAGACAGTTCAGACAATTTGCATCGTCAATCAGTTGGTCGAGATCGCAAGCAGCCATAATTACATTTCCTCCATCGCGTCAATTTCCATGTCGGCGCTCATTGGTTCAGTTTTGGTTTTGCCAGTGGTGATTTCCACCTCGGCCTCGTCATCGTAAAGCTTCACGATTTTCAAGGTCACGGTGTCGCCAATCTTGGCGTTCTTTCCGAGGGCAGACGTTGGAATCAGGGCCGTTGGATTGGCCGCTTCTTCTTCATCTACACTTTCGGGAGTTTCCTCGGTCGTCTCGGTTTCTTCAGCGACTTCCTCAGTGCCTTCGGGAGAGGAATAAAAGGCGTCCGACATTTCATCGGTTTCAGTTGTAGCTTCGGCTGTCATAGTTTTGTGCGGTTAATGCGCCGGCAGTGGCAGGAGTAACCACTGCCGGCAACACACCACTAACCACCGAATCCTTAAGCCTCAGTCCACGGCATACCGATGCTGTTGCACGCGGTGCCGGTGAGCGTGATGTTGGGGTTGGCATTCGCCCAAGTTCCCAACGCGCCGACTTTGGCGGTCAATTCCACAACCAGGTCCGCCAGCGTTGACGTACCGGTGATGGCCGCGTGAACAATGGGAATGCCATTGCACTGAATCGAGTTGGCGATGATCTCGTAGGTGCCACCCGCAGAGAGAAGCGGGAGAACCGTGAGAACCACGTCTTCGGTCGGGCAGGCGTCGTTGGCCGAGGAGTAATCCTGAGCCGGATAGCCGGGGTCTGCCGAACAGGTCGGGAGATCAACCACACACGCGGGTTCGCGCAAGGTGAGGAACAGTTCCGCGAACTCAGGGTACTTTGCCTGGGTCGCGTAGGAGAAGTCGGCAATAAACTTTCCCTTGTTCTGGCGCTCGTTGTTGACCGCAATCGGATTTCCGTTGTCGTCCACGCCGCAGGTCATGTTGTTCGTGACGAACTTCCACTTGCCACCGAAATCCCGCGCTCCGTAGCTCATCATCGGGTTGATGCTCGTGGTGTCGCGCACCAGCGAGGTCATGGCCTTGCGATGCCAGATGAAGTTGGCCTGATAATGGGCATTGATGAAGTCGTCATTGAGGACTTCCTTGATGCCTTCCGTCGCCGCCGTGTTGTTGTATGGGAACACGAGACGCAACTGATGCGTGCCATCGGCGTTCTGCGTTTGCAGGTCGAGGAAACGCAGGGGCATACAGTCCGCACGCATACCGTAGTTGCCGATCTTTCCAGTCCAGCCGTACTTGTAGTAATCGCTGCCGGCAGAATCGAAGTCTTTGAAGCGCCAGAACTCGCTCAACTGGCTGTTACCCTCGATCATGTCGTTGATGGACTCGGGATCATTCACGAACTCCAGCATGGGCGCGGAGTTCTTGTCAATGTCCTTGCCCAGTGCGCCGAGGAGCGTCTGAGGCATGACCCGGCGTTGCAGGTGGCGCGGGGACATCTTGGAAGTCGGCTTGGTGCTGACGTTCAGGATCGTGCCCGTGGAATCCCAATAAGCCGTGATCGCGGTGAGCGTGTTGTTCGCCGTGGCCCACTTCTGACCGGCAATGCGAACTGCTTCGTGGCGCAGGCGGTCGGAGTTGATAATCGTGGTCGAGCGCCGGAGCACTTCCACGAAGGCCGCATACTGTTGCTTGGCGCGGTCGGCGCTGAGAATCAAGTCCCAGCAGAAAATGGCAGTCTCGAAGGCTTTGCGCTGGAGGCGGTAGCTGTCCCGCGTGAAACCCATCCCGATGACTTTCGAGGAGGGATCGCAAGGGGTGCCCACGCAACCGGAGGCTTCGACGTTTTCCCACGCGCCGCTCAGGTCGGGGAAGACGTTTTCAAAACGGTCGAACGTATGTTCGACCCCCGCTTGAGTTGGAAATTGTCCAGTGGAGACGTGCCCGATCCACGTATCGTAGGGGTGCAGGCTGCGAAGAATCTCGTCGTCCAGATGTTCTGACCGGCGACTCAGAAAGTCACCGAATTTTGTGCAAGGAATGGCCATAAACTACAGTGTTTTGATTGTTTTGGGTTAAGCGCAGCCCAACGTGGGGAAAGCGCGACTGTGTTGGGAGCTGTTTCGAGGAGCGAACCCTCATCTTCACGGGGGACGTGAAGCCGCATTTGACGCGAGACTCTACAGCGTTTGAGTCGCCGCGTTGGTGGGAGCCACTACCACCTATAGGCTCCGTCTAACTTTGAGTGATTGAAGTTTCCGGTTTGCGATCTCCGGTTGCGCACTCACTCCGAATTAAACTTGGATGACTTATCGGTTGAGTTGTCTCGGTTGTCAACTGAGAACTGCAATTACATCCGTCGCCTCCACCAATTTCATCCGATCCTTCGCCTCGTGAATCCAGCGTCCACGATGCGCGTTGACCACAACCCTATCGCCTCTTTTGAAATCGTAGGCTATGAGGTTGCCTTGCTTGTTCGGTTTCCAGAGTCCGAAGGTGACAACTTTCCCAGTCGTCGCCCGCTCCTGCGACTTCTCGGGAATGAGGATACCTCCGATTTGTTCCTCGGGGCGGTCCATACAGAGGAGGACTTGTCCGGCTAGGGGGCGGATTTTCATCCCTTAAACTGCCTTTCCAGCGCGTCGAGTTCTTGGTCCGCCGTGAGTTCACCCTTCACCGCGCTACCACCGTCCGCAGCGCGTGCGCCATCAGGTCCGCTCGCCTCGTAATCCTTGAGTGACTTCTCCAATTCAGCCACGCGGGCCAGTAGCCCCTTGTTTTGATGCGCCAATCGGTCGTGGTTCGCCGCCTTGTTACGCACGATGCTGTGGAGCTTCACAATCTGCTCCTGCGTGAACGGTTTCTTGGAGTTGATCGCCTCCTGAAACGCCTTGGGCAGCATGGCGATTTTCTCAGGGCTGATGTCCTGCGGGAACATTGCCAAGTCAGCCAGAGCCGATCCCCGGTCGAACAGGGTGTTGCCTTCGTTGTCGCCTTCCACCTTGTTGAACCAGTTGGGATACTTGGTGGCGAGAGCCTCGTTTGTCTGCCGCCACAGTTTGGCGCGGTTCTGCTGGAATTGCTGCTGCTGCTCCTCACGGGTCTTGGCAAACGTCTCCGCGTCCTGCTTCGCTTTCGCCTTGGCAGCCTGCGTCTGCTCGAATAGGTGGCTGATCTGGTTGATGTGGCGCTTCACTTCCTCCTTATCCTCGGGGAACAGGCGGTTGATTTCCGTGCGCCGCGCTGCCGGCTCAAGGCTGGCGAAGTATTGCAAGTCAGCTTGTGTAACTTCTCGGGTTACAGATTCTCCGGTCTTCGGGTCTTCCACGGTCATGGACAGACCTTTGAGTTCCCGGATCGCGTTGCTCCACGCCTGCTCGTAGGGTTTCCAGTACTTTTCCTGGTAATCTGCGTCCAGTTCGTAGTCCTTGAACTTGATCGCCGCTTCGAGTTCCTGATTGCGCTTCTCAATCGCGGCTACGCGCTCTTGATTCGCCTTGTCGAGTTGCGGGGTGGTCGCTTCGAGTTCCTGAACCTTTTTCTCAAGGGTGGTCAGCTTTTGGAGCTTGGGTTCGTACTCCTCCTTGACCTTTTTCTTGAGGGAGTCGTAGGCGGTTCGGAGTTCGGCGGCTTTGACGGGGGGCTTTTCATCTGGCTTCTTGCCATCGTCCTTGGGCGCAGGGGGAACAATGGAGTCGTCCTCCAAGTTCGTAGAGGAGGCGTCGTCCTTCTCCGCAGGCTTCGCAGCGGTAGGGTTTTGGTCATCCTTCTTCGCCTCCTTTTTCGGTGCGGGTTTTCCAGACTCCATCGTGTCCAGTTCCGCGAAGGCGTCGGCGTAGGCGTCCTGAGAATCAGGAGTGGATGGTGGCGTTGGCGCTGCCGGTTTCGCATTGGGCGATGGCGCGGGTGCGGCCTTCGGTGCGCTGGTTGTTGGTGCCGGTGGTGGGGCGGTAGGGGCTGCTGGCATAGGTTGTTAGGATTTATTGGATTCTGCGTCGGGAGTGGGTATCCATTTATCAAAGGTATGATTTTCGCCTTCCTTTAGCCGTTTGGTCCTTCTTGAATCCCATACAATTCTTGGATAAAACTGCCCATCTTCAATCTGGATGTAAAAATTCCAGAATATCCTGCGATAATGGATCCTGGTGCATCCCCAGCCTATTTGTTCTTCGTTTTTCATGGTTTCTTTGGTGTGTTTGCTGCGTAGTTGAGAGTGGGGAACGGAACCGCCTTGGATGGCTCATCCTTGACGTGAAGCTCCGACAGAATTTCCAGCACCCGCCTAGCCCCTACGATTTGCAGGTACGCATCCCACGCTTTCGATGGGTCGGCAGAGTGCGCCGGCAGGGATTCAATCAGTCCGAGCAATGCCGCCGAGCAGGCCGGCTCGAAAGCGCGGTTTGTCAGGATTTGGCTGAAGTCCGCAAACGCGGGTGAGGATTGGAATAGTTCTTTGCTGGTTCTCATTCGGTTGGTGTGTTGGTCGGTCTGAAAACCTTGTATCGGTCAGGCTGGATGTCGAAGCATCCCAGAAACGGCACGCTGTTCGGATCATCGAAATCCCGCATCATAATCTTGTTCCTGCGGTGGTTACTCACCGGGATTTTCTGTCCGTGAGATTCAATCTCGTATGAGTGCTGATGGTTTCCATGAATGAGCCACCGCTTCTCGGGAGACGAGTTGTAAGTCAACACCATCCCGTCGCGTAAGTCGGCGCTGCTTTTGATTGGGATTTCTTCGAGGGTCATTTCTTTAGCTCCTCAATATAGCCCCTGATCTTAACGCATTCAGATTCATTGTAGCTCAATAGCGCCTCAAGCTTTGATATCGCGTCTCTATCCTGGCTCTGATAAATTTCGTAGGCTCGGTTGCACTGATCGTCCAATTCCTGAATCCTGTGCGATGCCTCCTGAAGACTCGCTTCGTGTAGCATCAGAATTTCTAGCTGATCTCGCACCGACTTGTGGCTTATCTCTGGAACACCGTCTTTTCTCCAATCTATTTTTATTTGTGAAATGGCCCAATCCATTGTTAGGGAGCCTGTCAGTATTTTCATTCGGTAGCTTGGTTTGGTGTGTTCTCTTTCTTGATCGCATCTCGCCCTTGCTGGCGAATATCCGCTGCGGTTTGCAGGAACTCCGTCGTCGCATCCCGCTTGATCTGCGCCTCCATCTCCCGGTCCTTCCGGCCCTCCTGCAACTCGAACGCGGCCTGCTTCTGCGCCTGGGTCTGAGCCGTCTTCTCCGCGTTGGTCTGAATCTTCGCCTTATCCACCCTCATCTTGCTCTGGAGTTCAGCCTGCTTCAGCGCGAGTTCACCGTTGGCCTCGCTGCCATTCTGAGACTGCTGTTGCTCCTGCAAGCGTTGGGCAAAGCCTTTGACCACGTTCATCATTTGGCCGAGGAGTTCTCCAAACTGCCGCACCTTCGGACCAGCGGCTTCGTCGCCTGACATTATTTCGAGGAACATGCCAACGTGCTGCGCCATATTCTGCAACCCCATGATCTGTTCCTGCGTGCCCATGTTGGTCGTGCCTTGAATCTGCTGGATGATTAGCCCCATGTCGCGCAACCACGTCACCACGTAGTCCTCGTAGATCATGTGCGGCGTGGGCGTAAGCGGCAAGCCTCGCATCAGTCGGTCGGTGGTCAATTCCGCATCGTGCATGGACTTGCTCACCGGAGGTTGTCCCTTGGTCGAAGCCAAGTCCTCGGCAATCGCCGCGTCGTCCGTCATAATACGGATGCCAATGTTGTCCACCTTGCGTTGGGATTCGGGACCGAGATTTGGCCGAACCGTGTTCAGGTATTGCACGATGGCCATTTGAACGGTCTTATTTCCCGCCCCCATAGCCCGTTCAGCCTCGATGATCCACTTTTCGGTGTCGAGGTATTCAGGATCAACACCGTCGTGAATGCAGTCTTTGCGGAACTTTTTTGCCACCGTATCGGGATTGTGCTTGATGCACAGCCTCCGGCAAATTTCGCGGTACTTTGAGGTTTCATAAAGCTTCGCAAGGTTCATTACGCCCGAGGTCATCGCGTTCGCGGAGTTCACCTCAGCCATGACTTGGGTTGCCGTCTTTTCCTTCTCGCTCGTCATGCGCTCGCTGCTGCGCGTGTAGCTGGTGGAGTTTGCAGCCAGCATGGAGCGGTTTTTCTCCATCACCATTTGGATAAACTGCGGATTCGGAGCAAACCGTTCGTTGCCTTTGATGAAGTCTATTCCTGAAGGCACTACGCCCATGTGCAGGAAATCCGCTTTCTTGATCCGGTTGAAATCGCCCTGACTCGCCACGCGGAAGAACCACATCAGGTCCGAGAAAGCCTGCTCCGTCATTTTGCACTGCATCTGGTTTCCAATATCCACGATGCCCCAGTTCATCCAGCCGAGGGAGCGCACGGAATGATACTTGAACGGAGCCACGCAGGAGCAGTCCCCGTAGTTGACATGGAGAATCTGACTCCAATGGTCGGCATACTTGCGCTTGCCGGCGTTGTATAGCCAAGTGCCGTTGTTCGGGTTGCTGGATGGCATTCCTTCCGTCATTGTCACGTCCCGCCCACCGCTGCCCCAGTCGAGGAAACACTTGCGACACCAACCACCGGATGCGTTTGTCTCGCGGTAGTAGAAATCCCAGTAGTCTATGGTCGGTACCGCATCGCTGTTCCAGTAGCCGATGTCCTGCTTGATGATTTCTTCGATGCGCTCCGGCATGAACTCGAAGGCCGCCGAGTTCTGTCCTTTCTGGGTCTGCGAGGCGACAAACTTGATCTCCTGCATCACCAAATCCATGTTCCAGCCGGGATCAACCTTCGGGCCGTGCGTCCGCTCGTAAAGCTGTGCTGGGGTCTGCTCCCGGAAGATGGCGAAGTATTCCAGATTGGAGAAATCAATATCCGTCTCCGATGGAATCATCAGCGATGAAATTGGAATGACCTTGGGAATTGGACTCCTGCGATTTTCCCACACTGAAGGTCCAATCCCATGAAGCAAAACTCCTGCGCCAGTCTCCCGCGTATTCACCATCATCTCGGGCGACTGCTTCAAGGCTCGGTTGAGATGCCGCGTAATGGTCTGACCCCACTCCTGCTTTTTGTGCACTGGCCCGCAGTCGAGTTGGACGTTGAGCATGTTCCCCGCGCCAAGAAAATTCGCGTTCCATTGGTTGCGAGCGTCGGTCAGGATTCCCGTGCCTTCCAGAAAGTTCCGGTTAACTTCGATGTTGTTCTCCTCGGCGGTCGCACGGTCGAAGGGTGGCTCGCCGTTGTAGGTGCGGTTCAGGATTACCCGGTTGTCGGCTCGTGGAAGGTCGGCAAGCCTCATATCCCAGACTATAGCAGCAACTTTTCCCTGATCGGTGAACTTGGAAGGAGTCTCAGTCTTCATCGTTCACTCTTTACACTGGATTGTAATGGGTGGCAACAGTTCAGGTTGTAGCGGTATGCGTCAATGACCCTCGCCGCCAATCCCAAGTCCACACCGTCCTTGATTCCGCTAACCCCATTCCATTCTCCGCTAAGATTGGACCGAATCTTGGCAGCGAGTTCGGTGGCTTCCTCTCGGCTGCATGGAAAGGTGAAGGGGATGGATTCTTGCGCGTCGAACAACGCCTTTATCTGCATCAGCTTTTCGCCTCCATGCTTTGCCTGCTCGGAAGTTTCCCACCAACCGGAAGCGTCGTCGGTTTCAGTCAGGTTGATCCCGCGAAGTATCTCCGCAATTTTTTCGTAGGTGGGGTTCATGGTTCAATAATCTCCTCAACTATTCCGTAAAGTGTCAGTCCGTGGGTCTTGCAGTAGTGTCTCGCATCAGTCCAATCCAGACACCAGATCGTGATTCCCCAAGTGCGGTCCATGAAACGGTAGGTCGCGGAGAATGGCCACAGATTTCCTTGGCGACCTACTTTTCCAGGCTTTAGCCCGTCGTCTCCGAAATCGGTGTCGAATCGGCTCATGTTAATACCAATTTTTCCCATCCGATCCGGGCACAATATGAAACGCCAAGTTCTGGCGGTATTTGATGCACTGCTTGCAGAATGAATGTCCCGTGCGTTGCTCCACCATCTGCTCCGCCGTTGTGTCCATGAAATCTCCAACCGTTATTCTTCGGTCGGCAACGCAAGCGCACATCGAGGTTTTACCGTCATGCCGGATGAACGTGAACATTCCGCCAGCACCCACTGGGCACACTTCCTGAATCGGGATATGCGCGTAAATCTCCCGCCCTTTCCTTGGGGAAACAAACAACCTGTCCATCGTGTCCTCCCATTGCTGAGACACTGGAGGCAGAATCGCATTCCAATCCGGCCTGCCTTCCTGAACCTCGAACGGGGTAGCCTCGGGATCGTGCTTGCGGCAATACTGAACCGCGTTCTCCATTGAGATCGCCCGCGCAAAGCTCGTGAAGAATCCTATGCCGCAGCTTTCCGCGTAGGCTTTCATTGCGTCAACCTCGTGGGCGTTGTCGTTGTACACGTGATAATTCACAAGGATGGTCACGCGCTTATCCTTCGGTCGCGCCTTGTTAGCGTCCCCGATGATTTTCATGTTCTCCTTCACCTTCTCGATGTTCCCGCCTTGATGACCCTTCACATACACTTCCTGCGTGAATCCTGATAGGCTGATGATGATGAGGTCAGGTCCGGCCTCCAGCAATTCTTCCACGCGCTGGACGTGGTTGAGGTTGGTGGACATCTCGGGGTGCAGCCCTCGGGACTTTATAGCGGTGATGACCTCGGGTAGCTTGGGATGCACGAACGGTTCGGAGTTTCCATAGGTGAACACGATGGCGTTTGGATTCTCGGCTTTGATCTTGTCAAGAATGCGCTCCATCAAATCCCAATCCATCAAGCCGTTTAGGTGATCGTATTTCTTTCCGTCAATTTCTTCGCGGTTGCCTTTGGTGCAGGTTGGGCACTTCAGGGTGCAGGCCGAATTCACCTCCAGGAACACTCTCCAGTGCGGGGTCTTGGTGACTGCCTCTGTGATCGCGCCACTGATGAACGGCTTGGAGGCAAGCCCGTATTTTGCTTTGAGCTCAGGTGTCATTGGCTAGGTTAGCACAGTTGGGAAGTTAAGTTTTGCGAATTCTCCGAATAACACTGAAGCCTTTTTGTCGTAAGCCCTGCCAGCGGATTCCTCGTCATTAAAAGCCCCGATGTATATGGATTTTCTGTTGTTCACCAATCGAGCTATCCACTTTTCGTCTCTTATGTGCCAATAAACGCCCTTAAACCTGCTGCTAAGACCCGGCTCTTTTCTTCTGTTTCTCACATTCTCAGTCGCAGAGCACGGCCTTAGATTTGAACGCTGATTGTTTAGCCCATCCCCATCCCTGTGGTCGAACAGAGTGTCCGGTGAAAATCCAAGTCGAATCATTATTTCCCTGTGCATGTACATAGTTTCACCGGATGGTCCGACAGTATGGAGCGCATACCATCTCTCAATCCCAGTGGGGCATGTCCTCGTCGCCCTCCAGCTTAACTTTTCAACCCAGTCAAAGTCACTATCGTCAACGAGTGCAATCTTGCCTCTGGTTAATTCAATCGTTTTCATAATCAGTGTTCGATTGATGTCGGCTTCCAGCCGTGGTGGTAATCTTTTATTTTTGGGAGTCTTGGACCAAACCCGATAAAACATTCCGCTTCATACCGCGACTCAATGGACTTGATCCCTGATTTCTTGATCCTATCCCGGCGCGTCATGCTCGGCAGAGTCCGTAGAAAGTTGGATTGTGAGAAGTGGAAATTTCCCGCCCAGATGCTTTGAGTTCCGTCAGCCTGATTGGTCATCCAGTGGCAACCTACCGACTCATACCCCGCCTCAAGGTCTTCAATGCAACGCCACCATTCTTTGATGACGTGGCGCATCATGCAATTTCGCCAGTTGATTCCGTGCTCAGTCTGTTCCTCCCTCGAAGCACCCTTCGCGTGGAAGTACAACACGTTCCAACCGGGATGACTCAGCGCAAACTCGTGCATCGCGCAGATCGTCAGGTTTTCGTTTCTGCAATCCAAGCCGTGCATCATTATTTCCGCCTTGGGTGGTATCACCAAGTTCGCAATCTCGCGGCTCGCCTCTCCGCCGTTAATTCCTACCACGAACTTGGATGCTGTATCCAGCAAGCCTGAAGCGCGGAGTTGCACCATCTGCTCGTGGACAATGTTGACAGCTTGCGGTAGGACTTCGGGAGGGTTGCCCAACTCGAACAGGCAATGGAAATAAATCGCAATGGGCTTCATGCGCTCTTAATCGGCTCCGGGTGGTTGTAAATCGGAAGCGTTTCCTCCGCCCATTTCCAGAAATCACGATGGCTGTTTTCAGTCGCCTTCTGAGAGAGCGCGGCTGGAATGTGTGGCTGGTCGAACCACGGGCCGGCATTGGCCTTCGTGTGCAAGTGCAGGCAATGCTTTCTAGTGCGCTCGTGGAGCATTCGTATGAGGCAAATCCCTTGTGGAATTTCGTCCCAGTTTGAGGTTTCGTTTTGGTTCATGGAATGTGGTACTGCTCCGTCAACCGATCCCCGCACATCATTCCGCTCTGGTCGCCACGGAAAAACCCATTCGGATAATCCCAGTCTTTCCACTCGTACTCATTCTTCCAGCACACAGCCAACACCGGAAGTTTCTGAGACTTCACCCACTCAAAGAAGCATGTCTTTCCATGCTCGAAGGCATACCTCTGCTCGTTCTTGGCGATCCGGTGCGGGTAACGATTCATCAACTCTGGAGGACACCAGAATCCCGTGGTTCTGAGATGGGGATAGACTTTGAAACGGTCATCACCTTTGTTGGCCATCACTCCGTACACTCCCATCCCGTGCTTTTGGAATGCCTGAACCATTCGCACGAGCCAGCCCCTCCCCTTGAGGTAAGTTGACCCTCCAAAGAACACCATCAGGTCGCAGGGGAATCTCGCCGCCGCCTCTTGGTATGCGCCAATGTCCTGAGCCTCGCCCTTGGGCCGTTCCAGAAACGTCACATTTTGAAGGCTGGAAAACATGCAGGTGATTTCAGGGGTCAACGGAGCGCAGTTCAGGGTTACAATCGTGTCGTGAACCATCCCCGGAGGGTGTTGGTTATACGATTGAATGAATCTCAGCGCCCACTGGACATGCTGATCTCCGGCGAGGGCGGGGAAGTTATACATTATTTTGACGTTCACTTGTCTTTTCTGCGGTTAATCGTGATTCGTATAATTCCTCCAACGCCTTCAGCAATTATTGCGATCAGGATTACCGTTCCAAGCCACACCCAGAACGATGAGAAAATGAATTTTAGAATTTCGAGCATAATTCACTTCACCCTTCGATTAACCCAGTGCATTCGCATTCCATTCACGGCTGCCTTGCTTTGTTTCCACAGTTCATCCGAGCACTTGTCGCAAAGTTTTACGAAGTTCATGGGGTATCCGTAAATCCCGTATTCGACTTCAACGATTGCGGGCTGATTGCATTGCTGGCAGGGAGGGTTCACTTGACTGAGTTCAGCCTCCATGAGTTTCCAGTTCTGTGGACCGCCACGTACTTATTCCCATTGGAGTCGGTTAGTATGATGGCTTTGCTCTCTTTAAGTAGCTCTTTTAACCTGATGTCATCCGGCGGAAAACTTAGTGTGGCCAATTTGAATACGATGAACCCGAATATAAGGGAGCAGGCAAAAATCATCCCGTATTCTTTGATGAAATATTTCATCACTTCACCTTGCTCGCGCCCACGATTGCGTCCGCCAATTCCTTGCCCGTGGCGAAGACTTTTTCGGAGATGCAACGGTTCGCCAGTTTGACCAGCATCGTCGGCAGGTGCTCTTTGGGAGCTTTGTCCACGAGTGCGGAGAAGGCTGCGAGGGGGGATGGCGCGGCTGGAGCGGCTGCTTGAACCGGAGGCGTCGGCAGAGTCGGAGGTGCTGCAACTTTGGTTGCGGGTTTTTCAAGCTCATCCAGTTGCTTGTTGGCCTGCTCGAAAACGGATGGTTTCGGTGCAGTTTTCGCCGCAGGCTTGATCGGCACTACGGGCTTTGGTTGTGGTGTTGCGATCTTCGCCAACTCAACAGGATTGACGAGATCAATGGACTTGGTTTGCGGTTTGGTTTCTTTGTTCATAAATTATTTTTCAGATTTCATGGCCTTAATTCGTATGATGGCTGATGAGAAATTCTTTTTGTTCCAATCGGGAAGTCGGCTGTAAAAAACTTCGAGCGAATCAAGACACATAGCCAATTCCTGAGACAGTTCGTTAGCCTCACTCAACTCACGTTCGAGTTTTCGGGCGAAGTCAACGTGAACAAACTGTTTTCCTTGCGTTGATGAGTAGTCTCCGTCGCTCATGTATGCGCCCTCACTGGCGGCTGCATCTGTTAGTGGTGTGTCGCTCATAAATTCACCATCTCAATTTCACTCAAATCTGTCAAGACATTTGAAGGCGAGATTATTTTGGCACGATAAAATAACCAGCTTCACTTTTTAGCTCGGAAATGGCGTCCTGCATTGTTGGGAAGTATTTCTCGTCTAGCCAATCTTTCATTTTTTCGCCTTCTTCCTTGGCAACTTCATTGAACACGGAACACTCTGTTATGTGGTATTTTTCACACAGCCTTTCTATCACGCGCACGTACAAATGATGCTTTAAGGTCTTGATGTCCCGGTTGATGATGAAATCGTCAACCTCCGTTAATTCTTCTGGATTTTGGTCGCTCATTTGAATGGCCTGTCCGCAGAAATCTGCCAGCTACGCTTTCGCTTCTCGTCGGCTTCCTCGTAACGGACTAGGTGGTTACAACGCATGAGGCAATCACTTTGGTCGCCTTTCCAGATGCAATTCTTTGGCAACCTCCACGCGCCGGGATTCCAGTCGCCTGACCACGTAACCAATTTCACTGGCCTGTTCTGTTTCCTGAGTCGTCGCCATAGTGCCCGTTCTCCGTGCTCAAATTCGTAGCGAGATTTCTTGTCATTCACGATCAGGGGGTAGTCCCTCAAGAATTCCGGCGCGGTCGCGAACGCGGTGGTTTGGAGGTGGGCGCGTACCACGTGTGTAGCGAAAATTCCAAGCATGGATTTTCCGTATCTTTGCCACGCTTCTTTGAGCCGCGTGAGCCAGCCGGGTTTCCAGAAGTGAACCGACTCACCAAGGCAGAGAACCATTTCGTAATCCGCTGCCACGTTTTTTGCCGCACTGATGTAGGCTGCAATGTCGCGGCCTTCGTCGTTGGGTCTTGGCCAGTATTTCGGAGCCACCTCTCCCACGCCTTCAAATAAGCAAGCTTGCTCTTGTGCAAGCGGTCCCCCTTGGCAGATGATGATCGTGTCGTGCGCTTCCCCTGGCGGGTTTTCGTGGTAGCTCGCTGCGAAGCGGGCCGCGTGGTCGGTTGTTTGCTCATGGTTAGCAAGTGCGATGTAGAGGAGGCAGATTTTCAAGCGTTCCCCGAATCCGGTTTAATCACAATCTGCTCCAATCCCCCATACTTCTCACGGAACGCGATGGTGGCTTCGACGCACCTTAGTTCCAGCTTAACGATTTCCTTTGCGTCAGGATTGGTTTGCGCCAACTCAAGTCTCACTAGAGCCTTCACGCGCTCTTTGAGCAGGAAAATGGTTTCGGAGTTGGTCATGCGTCACGTTTTCGTATCCAGCAGGAATTTGGAAATTCCCCCATGATCTCGTCGCTCGTTTTGGCGATGATGTGCTCAAGGGGAGTCCAAATTTTCATTGGGAGCAAACATCTGCACACGTTACAGGATTTTAGTTTGTCGCCCTGAGAGTTTTCAAACTTGAACTCCGTGTTTCCAGTCAGAGTTTTCCATGCCTCAACGGATTTCTTGATGAGTTCTGCCGGCGCTTTTGTGAACCACTCTCCTTCTTGGTTCATTGGACACGCAACGCAGGTTGCCGCACGCTTTTCAGCGAGTTCTTGCGGCACCGTTTTTGCACCCTTGCCGAGCCATTCCAGCACCACTGACGTTCCCGCAGCCGCACGCTTAAGCCCAGCCATTGCATTGAGTTTCTGGTCACCCACCGCAGCACCCGCCTCCGCGCTTTTTGATGTGCTGCGGTTGACCCGAAAAGGCGTTGGAACATTCTCCTCGCTGAGTCCCAGCCTTCGGTTGTTAAATTTCAACGCCTCCGCTTTTACCACCTCGGGATTCGTGGCCAGCTTAAACCTGGCTGTGATCGCCGGGTTCTTCTTCCGCATGTTGATGATGTGCGTCACGAGTTGATTCAGCGTGATTGACACGGGTGATATTTCATTTGGCGGAGTCGGCTGTCCCGGCTTACGGCGTGATGGAATTCCCCATCCGGTTTCAGGCTGGTAAAATTGCCAACCTTGAGGGGGGATTTGATGTTCGTTTAGTTGCATAGATTTTTCTGGAGTCGCTTCATCAGTTCCTCAAGTTGAGTCAATGAAAGGTAGGCGAGCGCGGCAGCTTCTTCCAAGAGTTCTTTGGCGGTCATAATTATCCGATCGCAAAGGCGATGGGGGTGTTCAGGTCGTACACCTTCCAATCTTCCCAGTATGTTTTGTTCAGTTCATGGCCGTACACTTTGACCACCATTCTCATCGCTTCTTCCTCGTTTGGTGCAATAGCAATAGCGAGTCCTTCAGACTCCGGCAGCACTCCCTCCCACACGTAAAGTTTTAGCTCAGCCATACGTTAGCTCCTTTTTCTTCATCATCTGACGAAAACTTTTCGCTTCGCGTTCGAGCCAGTATTCTTCCTGCTCCTCACCTTGCTTCACTTCCCGATTACGTCCAATGACAAATCCCAATCGTCGCGCTCCTTCAACGCCAATCGCCACAGCGTCCGCTTTGTTTGGCGAGTAGCCACAGCGTTTCTTGAAATCTTCCTTTGTTTCCAGTTCGTAGCGGTCGCCTCGGGCGTACATCCACTCGCGCTCTCCGAACTCCTTCACCGCGCTTTTTGGAAACTCCCGCGCCTGCTTGCACTCCACGAGGAGGCGCACTGAGAAGTAGGTTTCCGTGATGAACTTGGAATAATGCTCATCGCAACGCTTCAGGCGCTTCCTGCCGAAACCAGAGGTGTCGTCGTCCACAAATAAATCATCGCACACAGGCCGCGTCGTCGCCATGCCGCCAGCGTTCACCGCGTTGACTTCGTTGGAGAGCAATCGCGCAAGGCTGATCGCCAGCGTGGCCCGCATACCCGCCTCGAAATAAACATTCGTGTAGGGAACTTTGTGAATCTCGCACAGCCGTTTGGCTTGCATGGCGATTTGATCCTCGGGCGTGGAAGGATCGTTCAGGTTAATCACAATCAACTCCGGCTCGTGGAATTTTATCACCGGCTGACGTTGCGCGTCCTTACCGAATTGCAGGAGCACCGCTTCGCAAGCATCGCCTCCGTAGCCTGCGTCAATGGCCAGCAGGTTCGTGATTTCTTCCTCGCTCCAGATGCAATCGTCGTAGGCTCCGTTCTGCCGGCACATCTCGCTCGTGAGAACCAGTCGTGCGTTCAGGCCGGATTTGCGAACGCCTTTGATCTGGGAGTAATACTCAACGGAATTTTTCCCGAATCGTTTTTCAACCCGGTTCACGTCGTCCTGATTCATCAGGTACGGATAATCCTTTGGCCGATTGGCGTCGTAGTTCGGTGAATCTGTTCCAACGAGATTGATCGTTGTTCCATCGAACTTGTTTCTCCACGTCATCGTCTTTTCCGGCTCGGGATGAGCGTCCCAACCGCACTCCGGTTCAGCCACTTTGTCGAGGGCTTTTTGACCGAGTGGATTTCCGGTGAAGATGGATTTGAAGTCGCCCTTGTCGAGATTGGAAAGAATGTTCAGGTAGGACGGACTTAAAAACTGCACCTCATCTGCGACCAATCTCCGCCGCTTTTGTTTTACACCGACAAACTTCTCCAAAGCTTTCGTCTCATTGCCTTCGCTGTCCAACACAGGAACACAGATCACCCCTTTCCGCATGTCACGCACATCCCCAATTTCAGGGTCAAGAGCATCCGTGAAAATACCGTGCTTGGAATCTATCGCGTTCCCGTAAATTTCATCGCCGTGCCGATCCCTTGCGCGTTGCCATAAGTCTTTCATATTTCCCCACACTCGAAGCTCCAATCCGCGCACGTCCGTTGAGGACATCAGGATCAGGGTGTTCTGCGGGAAGCAGAAATAGTCCGTGAGAACATACTTCGTGAGCGTCTGAGTTTTGCCAGAGTCGCGGCAGCCCTGGATCACCGTCAATCGCTCCTCCAGAATCGTCTTGAGAATCAAATCACTCCAACGGTTGTGATCCTCGTCGGGCCAGAGCAGGGTCTGCGCGGCCTTGAAATGATGGAACAACCCCTCCCCGTATTTCACGCCTCCGATTTCAATGAACCCGCCAGCCCGAATGAACTGAAACTCAATCTCTAAAGCCGAGGTCGAAGGATCGAAGCGCAGGCCATACTTGCGGATTTTTGGGGCGGGGGTCATTCGGGCTTTTCTTCTGGAGAATTATCGCGGCGACATTTTGAGCACAGCCTCATTCCGATTGCATTGTATTCAACCGCCGTTTTTTCACCGCACTCGTCGCAGTGATATTTCGGATGCGGATACCTGCCGGAAGGATTATCGCAATCCGGCTGGAACATTTTACGTTCGAGGCTTTTCATTTCAAATTCAGCTTCGGAAATGGCTTGGGTTCGAGGTGGTCGGTCCACAATTTTAGCCCTTGATGCGGATCGGGAGAATCCCATTTTATTTGGAACTCCTTAAATGTTGCGCCTTTGTACCACGCGATCACTAGCGGCGCATTCACCCACTCTGGATTCAGCACCCAAATACTCTCCGTCTTTTTCCAGCTTCGCGCATACGTCGTCGCGGCGGGCAGGATCGTAAATCCAGCCACGCCCAAGGCGAGCTTCGAGAGGAATGAGCGGCGGGAGGTCATATCAAATTCATCAGTTCAGGCTTCTCTCGAATCTCTTGTTTCAGTTCTTCGGGAAGTTGGTCAAAGCGTTTAAGTTGTTCTGATTTGGTCTGCGCCCTGTATCTGTCTTCAAAAGTAATTGCACGGAGCAACCCCCTGCGTTTCCAATTTGATTTGCGTGCCATTTCGTTATTTGGCGAAATATGTATTTAAGATCGCTGCCAAGTTTCATCCAGCCTAATCCACAGCCCCTTGCTTGTTCCGAATACGCTGGCTAGTTGCGCTGCGGTTTTTTCATCGAGCGTCACACCTTTGGTTGGAGCGTAGATTAGAAGATTCAAGTCAAGCTCAGTTGTTTCTCCACCCATTCGATGCGCTAAATCCTGCACCGACCAGCCGCGCTCCTTAGCCTCATCAAAGATGAAACACCCCACAGGGAATACCTCGGCTTGAGTTTTATCGCTCATAACATTTCCACCCTCTCATTATTTTCTTGGCACGGCAAGAACATTTCACTAATATACGTCAAATGAAATTGCGCTGCCCTAGATGTCACGGTCTCGGAAAAGTCGAACTCGAATCCCTCTCGACCGCCCACCGAGAATGCCTGAAAGTCCTGAGCAACCTCGGCACCGCAACCCCGGAACAGGTTCACGTTGCTTCCAGAACCAAGTTGGGGTTGACCGCTACTCATCATCGGCTTTATCGGCTGGCCAAGCTGGGGCTGGTCAAGCAGGTTGGAGTTTCTAGGCCGGCGCGGTGGAAGGTGGCGTGATTTTTTTTGGCTCACACCTTCCTTTGCGAATAACAATCCAATAACAGTGAACATTTTTTGAGTGGTGTGAATTTATCCATCTCCCGCTCTTTAAGTTTCCTCCGCATGGGTCGCGCTTGATTATCAAGTCGCATGGCGTAAGGCCAGCCTCTCGCGCTGCGATTTTGAAGTATTCAAGATTCCACTGATAGCAATGGTTGTGGATGTAGTCCTTGATTTTCGCCAGTATCAGCCCGTCGCGGCGCAGCACTCGCTTCGCCTCTTTCAGCATTGGCGGGTGGAGTTCTGCCACGTTGTCTGCCTTGGCGCTGCCATGAAGCCCGTAATCTGTTCCGTATCTGGCGAGTGATTTTGGGGAGGCGGCAGCCGCAGGGAGGTGTGGCGGGTCATACACGATTACGTCCACGCTCACGTCGTCATCGGGTAGGCTGTCCCACGCGCACACCACATCTGGATTCATAGCGGAATCCCTGTCGTAATAGGCAACCCGCTTCGCCCATTTGCTGCCTTTCCACATTCTGCGTGTATTGCAGCACACGTCTATCACGCGATGCGCGTTCGGAGCATAGAAGTTTAACATCAAATCTAGTAGCGCGTTATCCTTTCCCATGAATACCGATTCTGGCCGCTGATTTATTTCATAATCACTCATTTTTCCTCCAGCCATTTCATCCTCTTGCGGAGCGTGGCCGTTGAGATTCCCAGAACCGCAGCAATCGCCACTTTGGTTTTCTTGTCGCCGGAGATTTGCTCCTTCGCCATGCTGATTTTCTGACTCCACTCCAGCCGCATCCTCTCCGCAGCCGATTCCTGAGATTCAATCTCCGAGTAGCGCACAATCCAAGGTGCGCCCTCAACCTCGATCATGCACACGGGTTCAAAGTTGACCGTCCCCAGGTCGCGCAGGAAGATCGCGTTCGGCTGGCCGTTGTATTGGTCCGCGTTCGGTTTCTTTTTGAAGAACAGTGGTTGGTTCTTTTTCATGGTGGTTATTTTTCGATGAGGTAAATCGTCGGTTCAGGAAGCATCACGATGCGGTCAATCTCCAGATCGTAAGGATCGTCGTTTCGGGTTGGCTTAACCCGGAGTATCACCTTCCGATTCTGGTCGTCGCGCAATAGTTCTTCAGCTAGTTCTTTTGTGGTCATGGCGTTTTTACCTTCATGTGCGAATAGTCATTGTTTGGATTGAATCCTTTTTTAACCCTCCACTCGGCGGAAAGCTTTTGCTCTTTCTTGATTTGTTTTAAGCTGCTGCAAAGTGGTATCGGTCTTGGTTGAATGGCATAGCAAATCTGCTCTCCTGGGTAATAATGTGCTGGGCGACCGTCCAAGGTGTGCATGTATTTATATTTCATAGGTGTCCCGTTCCTTTCTCGTAAAACGCCAACCGGATAATCCGATCCTTCTCGTTGCAGGGTTGGCCAATCGAAGTCTCAGATGGGCTTTCGATCCAGGTGTCATTCACCACTATATCCCCGGCGTCAATTATCTCTCGCGGTTTCAAGGGCCGGAACGTGCCGCCAAATCCCTTGCGGAGCATTTTTTTGATGCTTGATGTATTCATTTCGCGTATTCGTTCTTAACCATTTTCTTCGCCAGCGCGTAGTGCGTCAGCTTTGCGATGGAGTCAATCCGAAGCTCCATCTTGATCCGGTCTATGTTCCGCTGCACGCCGCTCTCAGTGAGTCCTATGTCGAAGGCAATGTGTTTGTAGGACTGGCCGTCAACGACTCGCTTCAGGACTTCCTTCTGGCGTGGGGTGAGGGTTGGGGTTCTTGGTTTCATGATTCGTTAAACTCCTTTCGGTATTTCTGGATCGCTGCTTCCGCCTCGTCGTAGCTGATGTCGCTCGGGACGCACATGTGGCAGGCGATGGCGAACTGGCTAACCGTGCCGTGCTTTTTGATGAGAGCTTGCTGCCCCGGCGTGAATCCCTTCATCATCATTTCAGCTATTTGTCGCCTGACGTGTTTTGGTGGTGCTTTCGTATTCATTTCACTTTCCTCCTCTTGGTTGCCACCAGCATTTCCAGATGCGTCCTGAATTTGAAGGTGTGTTTTACCCCGCACTTGCAACAGCGGTGAGTCAGGGTCTTCGTGATCGGAAACCAGGTGTCCACTGGGATGGGTTCGCGTTTCATGGTACCCAAGCGCTTTTTATGATGTGGCACGATTTGGTGATTGCGAAGCGGGATAGGGCTTCGTGCGCTTCTGGACAGTCCGCAGTGCGGACAAGGTGAGACGCCAACTCCTCCGCCATCTTCTGCCAGCGGTCGCGGTCGGCGCAGGCGGCCAGCAAAGCTACTCCAGATTGATGATCTGCTACTTGGTGTATGTTTAGCAGGGTCTTCGCCTCCGCAAGCTCGCGTTCGAGGGTGCGGGCGAAGTCGGCTTCAACATGCTCATAGTTGGTATGCTTACCTTGTGAATTAAAATGCTGTCCTCTTGTGAGGTTTGCATCCGTCCGTGGTGTGTCGCTCATATTATTCCTCCTCCTCCAGCACTACTCCGTGGTTAATCAGGTCCGCGAGAATCGTCGCCTTCGATGTGGCCCGTTGCAGGCGATCCCGAATCTGGGTCGCGTCGGCAAGCGTGAGTGAATTCTTCAGCCGGCCAATCGCCGTCAGTGTAAAGTAAGCCTCGTCGTGAATTTCGAGGACAAGTTCGAGTGGTGTTTTCTTCATTGCGATTTCAGGTAATAAACTGTTCACGCATTTTTGTCAAAACAAATGTGGACATTTCTTCACTGCTGTGTTCTACTCTCCTCGTGGCAAAGAAAAAACGCAAAGTTGACCAGCCGATTCCCGTTGACCCCAACGCGCAGAAGTTTGAACCGCTCGACCCAATCCGTATTACTAAATCGGTTTTGTGGAGCGGCTATCGCGGCGTGGTAGTCTCTGTGAATGGCGGCCAGCATCTCGTCAAGTTGCGCGGGAGTAATGGCGCGGAATTTCACAGCTATGCAACGGCGAGTGAGATGGAGTTTGATTTATGACCGACCAAGAACAACAACGGGCGTGTGCGGAGTTGGATGGGCATAGCTGGGTGATACTCAACTACAACACCTACGACGCCATCATTCCGCTGATACAGAAGCAGTTCATTCACCACTACCAGTGGTTGGATTTCGAGCGCGAACTAGCAAAACTGTGTGGTTTTTGCACTACAATTTTATATAGCCGTGACGCATTGCGAGCAACCCCCACCCAACTCCGCGAAGCGTTGCTGCGTTCCACAGACCGATGGATTGACTAATTTATGAAACCCGAAAAACCCTCGCTCCACAACGATCCTCAAGGCGGCACGAAACTCGTCGGCACTTTCACCATCGCGTGGTTCATACTGTTTGCAATCGCAGCCGGCGCGATCATTGGAAAAATTGTGATGGAGTTGATTACGAGATGAAAATGTTTTCCCGCTTCCGACCTCCAACCCGCGCCGATGAAATTTACGAGTGCCCCGGCTGCGGTCGTAGCTTCCACTACACGAGCCTCGATGAACTCGGATTCTGCCCCACCTGCCGCGAAGATAAACTCACCGATGAAATGGAGGAGGAGGGGAAGGATGGGAAGTTGAGAGATGAGCCACGAGTGTAAATACTGCCGGGGAACTGGAGTCAGTAATCTCGTTGGAAAGATTCCGAAGCATATTCGAGAATGGCTTGCGGATTATCCTGAGATTCCATCCTTCATGCTGGTCTGCGATGAGCACGGAGAATGGTTTGAAGAAATTGACTGCCACGCTCCGTATCATTGGGATCAAAGCCGGTGTCCGAGATGTAAATAATTTATGATCTCAATTTCTCTGGACCTCAATCTCATCTCCGAAAAACGCTGCAAAATTCAGAAGCGCAGAAACGGAGCGATGGGAAAATTCTGCAACCTCATTTTGATCGAGACTCCCAACGGGGAATACGGAGATTGGATGGTCAAGGAGCAAACCACAGCCGAGGAGCGGCGGGCGAAAATCAATCTGCCGATTATCGGGAACGGGGACAATTTGCAGAAGGGGGAGAGGAGTCAGAAGGAGAGTGAGCCTTGCTCGGAGACTCCTGGTGATGATGGACCGCCGCCTTTCTGAGTCCAATCCTCCACCCACTCAATTTCATAGTGCCCATTCAGACTTTCGCATTTCATCCTCAAGACCACCTTGCCTTGAGCCTTAAGTTCCGCGAGGCGGGTTATCAAGTCCTGGCCGTGGAGGGTTTCCAGATTGAGCACGAACGGAGCTTTGAAGCATTTCCGAAAAGCGTCAAACACTTTCGTTGACAACTTGAGGTGAAGGGGTATAAACGTCCGTGTTAGCGCGACCTTTGGACGGGCCGCACAAACAGAATGTTCCGAAACTTAACAGCGCCAGCTTGTGACCCCGTGGGTTTTGACATTGCGCCCGCATTGTCTTTGTCCCGCCCGTCCGCACAGGCTGGCGTTTTTAGGATTCGGATATGACTGAAAAATCTGGGAGTTGCTTCCTCTGCAAAACCACCACCCGGTTCGTTTTGCATCGGCAACTATTTGCCAGCGGGGCGAACCACTTCGTCTGGGTCTGCGGATCGTGCGCCACGCGGAATCCAGCCCGTGACCGGGTGTTTTTCATCCCGCACGAGAAGATTGAACAGCACCTCACCCCGGAGCAGATTGAAAGCCTTCCGCTGATATTGCCCGACTGGACCAACCGCTGCGCCCGGTGTGGCCGGCGCGAGTGCGAGCTACATCACTGGGCTCCAACACATCTTTTCAAGGATGCCAGCGAGTGGCCGAAGGATTATTTGTGCACTGACTGCCATAATCTCTGGCACTCCGTAGTAACACCGAACATGGGAGGAGCAAATGGAAGTTTCTGATCGCATCGCAAGATACATGCTTAAAATTCCTCCAGCCATCGAAGGTCAGAACGGGAGCGGTGTCACCTTCTATCTCGCTTGCCAGCTAGTGAATGGCTTCGCGTTGGATGAATCTGAAGCCCTGCGCTGGATGGACCTCTACAACCAGAAATGTCAGCCCCCGTGGTCGGAGCGCGAGTTGATTCACAAGGTCAAGTCAGCCATCACTGCGTCGCACTCCAAGCCACGGGGTCATCTCATCGGCGGCAACGGGACTTTTGAGAAGTCCGACCTGGCGATCCCGCCTCGGCCACTCGAACCCAAGCCCAAGATTGACCCGGCGACCGCCATCGAAAACTGGCTGGCCGGTTTCCGATGTTCCGAGGAGGAACTTTACGAGGCCAGCCCGATCAAGCCATCACAAGACTTCACTGAGGATGGTATCCTGCTCGTCAACTCTCTGTTCGGCCCCGGCGAGATCATCAACTTCGTCACCAAGTATTCCACCTACACCCGGAAGTCTGACAACGCCGTGAAAGCCAACCCGCAGGGATTCGGTGAATCCGTCGAGCGCGATGAACTTTCCTCCCGGTGGATGCTCAACGGGATGCCCAAGTCCGATTCGGGAGGCTGGATGCGAATGAACCCGGTGGATGGCGAAGGAGTGGACGATGCCAACGTGACCGCCTTCCGGTTTGCCCTGCTAGAGTGGGATGGCATACCACTGGAGCTTCAAATGGCCTTCCTTGCTCGAGTACCGCTGCCCATATCAGCCATTCTCACCAGCGGAGGCAAGAGCCTGCACGCCTGGATACGCACGGACTGTGGTTCGCGGGAGGAATATGAATCTTGCGTCACCAAACTGCGCGATGTCCTCCTGAATTTTGGGATGGATCGCAAAAACAAGAACCCGAGCCGGCTTTCCAGGTTGGTCGGCGTCACCCGGGTCTTCGGGGCTGACGGGGATGGTCGGCAGCGACTCCTTTTCCTGTCACCCAATCCAGAGCAGAAGGGCATTTTATGATAGATTTCGACAAACTTTCAGTCGCCATGACCATCCCGGTCGCTGTCGTGTCGCCAACCGGACCAGTCAATGGCGCCGTGGCTGAATACTTCCCATCCGGTGAAGACGAATCCTCAAACCTACCTCCCGGAGAGAGCAAGCCATCCATCTCCCTCCCTCCCATCGTTGACTCCGCCACCTTCATCGCCACCGAACTCCCGGAGCCTCCCTCCCTCATCAAAGGCTTGGTCCACCAAGGCACGAAAACCATCGTCGGCGGAGGCAGTAAGTCCTTCAAAACCTGGATTCAACTGGACGTGGCCATCTGTGTCGCCTACGGCCAGCCCTGGATGGGATTTGAAACCACCCCCGGTCGCGTCCTGTTCGTGAATTTTGAGATTCAGCCAGCCTTCTTCCAGCGCCGGCTCAAAACCATCATGGAATCCAAAGGCATCACCTTCGAGGAGGGCCGGCTCGACCTCTGGAATCTCCGGGGATTCTCCGCCGCCTACGGAATCCTCATCCCCCAGATCATCGAACGAATCAAATCTGTGGGCTACTCCCTCGTCATCCTCGATCCCATCTACAAGCTCTACGGGTCGGCCAATGAAAACGATGCCTCCGAGGTGGCCCAACTCCTGAACTCCCTCGAAAAGGTCTGCGTCGAAACCGGAGCCGCCATCATGTTCGGCGCTCACTACTCAAAGGGCAACCAATCAACCAAAGAGTCTGTGGACCGCATCTCCGGCTCTGGCGTATTCGCCCGTGACCCGGACTCCATCATCCCGTTCACCCGCCACGAGGAGGAAGGCTCTTTCGTGGTCGAGCCCACCTTGAGAAACCTAGCCCCGGTCCCGGCTTTTACCGTCACCTGGAACTTCCCAATGATGGAGCGAAACGAGTCCTTGGACCCATCCAAATTGAAGCAGTCAGTTGGTCGCCCAAAAGAGCATTCCTCGCAAGCCATGCTGACCCTTCTAAATGACGGTCGTTTAACCAACGAAAAATGGCAGGAATTAGCCTCTGAAAGTCTCGGAATTTCGAGGGCAACCTTCTTTCGTCTGAAATCGGAGCTAAAGTCTCAAGGTCGCATAATGTTTTCTAGGGTGGACGAAACGTGGGTAAAGATTGAAAAGCAATAGGTTGTGAAAACTCAGTCTCACAATCTCATAATTGTCTCAAAACTGTCTCAGAAGTCTCCAGTCTCAAAGTCTCATAACCCTTATAGGGTATGAGACTGAGACTAGACTGAGACTTGGAGAGCGGAAAACAGCATCCAAAAACCAACACCAAAATGAGCACCCCCTACCAACTCGTAAAATCCCAGTGCGACTGCCACCAACCAGACGGCACCTGCCTGGGCATCACAACCAACGACCAACTTCAGCTAATCCGGTTTCTCAAGGAAGGCTCGAAATGCCTCTTGGCCTACAACCCCATCAAACGCTGCCAGCACTTCGAGCAAGCCATCCTGCCCTACCGACCGGAAAACAAAGACTCCAGGCTCGAATCAAAACTCCAGAGCGACTGGAACGAAGGCTGCCACACCTACCGAATCGCCACAGGCTTCATGTCCGAAAAAGTCCGACTCTGCCCGCAATGCCGAAAATCCAAAATCGGTGAAGGCCGAAAACTCTGCGATCTCTGCAAGTCCAAAAACCGCAGAGAATCCAAATCCCTGTCCGACCACAAGCGGAACACCGAGTCTAACTCACACAGTTCGTCACTTTCAGTCGTTGATAGCCAATAGCTTGCAAGGCCACTTTTTGAGGTTGGCTACCCATATAGCGGACTCGTCAAAAACGGAGGTCTAAAAACTTGGGAAAAATCCGGGAAATTTTTGGGGGGAATTTTTGGAAAAATGAGGTGTCGAAAGAGGGTGTATTTCGTATCACGAGGTCGCGGAGTTCCCCCTCCCCCTCCCCTCCGCCCCCACGGTCCTAGCCAAAAAGAGATTCCTTGCTCTGAAATTCTCAAGGGACGGCCAGTGATCCGAGGCGATTAGAGTGTAAGGATTGCCAGCAACAGAACATAACCAATGTTGTGCATACATTATTATCTGTCGGCGTTCTTTACACTGTTGGAGGGTTGGACGTAGGCGGGACAGGCTCAGTGTCCACTTCAATCGCGACCTGGGGAGCAGGCTGCCGGCGCTTGGATTGGTCAGTCTTGAGCACTCCTGGTTTGGCTTGGCCAGTGACGAGGTGATACACTTCGCGGACGTTCTTGAGGGCTTGGGCAAGGGCCGAGACAGCCTTTGCATCGTCGTTGCCTGTCATCCGTTCAATCAACTCATCTTGCACGCGCTCTAGCCTAGTCGCTGGGGAATCAATCGCAGGAGTCGTCTCTGGTTGCGTTATTGGCGTCTCTGGTATCGCTGGAGGATTCGCCGCTAACTCCGCTGCCCTTTCCTTGCGTCTAATATGCGACAGCCTAGCCATCTCTGCGGCCCTTGATCCGGTGAATAGCCAAGGCTTATCTATGGCTTGCGGTTCGCTACGGTCAGCTTGCGGTAGTTCTGCGGTAATCATTGGCTTTCCTACGGTCAGCTTTCCAATACCTCACTACGCACTTTCCCGCAAGTTGATAAGCATTATGCTTACGTATTCCTACCTACCTCCTATCCGTATTTCCGCCACACACCTTAGTTCACTATTTGGTGGACTCTTGACGGGAAAGGGTGAATAGTTCGAGTGACGATAGTTAAACCTAAAACCGAAAGATGACGACATGAAAACGCTAACTCTAACACCAAGTCAAATCTACCATCGCAAAAACAAACTCTGGAAAGCCTATTCCGACTTTGCCAAACGTGTTCGCAAAGCCTTCTTTCCAGACACTGACGGCGTGAGTCTCTATTTGCATAATTGGTATATCTGCGCAGAGAAGTCTAACCCCAAAGGCGCAAAGCTGGCGCAATGGGTAGAGGATTCCACTTATGCGCGATACAAGAAATTGGAAGCGAAACTGGAATTTGACGCCGTTGAACGTGAACACAAGTTTGGCAACCATAGCAAGCGCAACGGAGGATTTGATCCGCTCTGGTGTCCTATCTGCAATCCTCACAAGGCTTCCGCTTACGGCTATGTGATGGTCAATGGAAAGTGGATTGACGAGAAGTATGCCAGTCTATTGCCCGAACAAAAGTTTGCTCTGGTTTCCAACTAACTCCACACCCCCGCTACACACCATGAAAACTAAAACGACGAAACTCGAAACAATTACATACACGCTGCCCTCCTATTGGGCCAGCTATCTAATCAACGGAGATGCATCAGGCATTAGTGACGATGATCAAGCGCAGGCTGATGCGTTCTTAAAACGCGAAGGTCTGCCGTCGCCTTGCTCATGCTCTGATGAATCTTGGTTCGCGCATCGCAATGACGCCGGAACGCTGGCGGGCGATGTATTGGACTATACTTTTTTCATTCACGCTTAATCCCCACACCCCAAACCAAAAGACTATGAAACAAAAAAACTATATCCCAGTTGACGGCATTGAAGATGGAATTGACTTCGATGCTCACTACAAGATCGGCCCAGTTGCCGTTTCTTGGCGCTTGCTTGGCTGGCACGCTGAATGGGTGCCGATTATGTGCTATTGCACGGATGACGACGGCAACGAATACGAGACGGAAAGCGGAGAATTTGAACAAGAGGCTGACTGCTCCAAAGTTGTGGCTGTCATGGTTGGTGACGACAGGAAACACATCGTTGACCGTGACGACATTGAGCTAATCCCCGAGGATAGCTTTTGCCGATCCTGCGGTCAGATTGGATGCGGTTGTAACGTGTACGCCTAGCTCTAATCCCTCCCCGTTTCCCCCTGGCTTCAAGTCGCGGGGAAAGGGGCGGGGATAGACAACCATAAAAACGACGATATGAACACAGCGACTAAAATCTACCTAGCTCTAGGACTGGACAAAGCGACGACAATACGACGGATGGCCGCGCATGTGGCTTGCGTCTATTGGATGGAGATGCACCGCTACGGAGAAATTGCCGGCAACATCAAATCAATGGAGCGTATTTGCAAACGTTTCCACGTTGGAGATTTTATCTGCGCCCTTGCTCCCCACTATCCGATTAGGAAGTAACAGCAAACCACAAAACCAAAGAAAGAAACGACGAAATGAAAACGACGATTGAAACGACGACGGATATTTTCCCGCCCTCCATCCTGACCAAAAACCAAAAGAAAAAGTTCGGCCCTAAATCCTACATGGAGCACGGGAGCCGGATGAGCATAACGGCAGAGGTCCGCTATGATGACCAATGCGGAAACGGTCATAACTCGTTTTCCATCACGGCGGAAATTCGCTGCAACGGGCGAGAAGATTCTTTTGGGTGCTGCCACGATGAGGTTGCCAAGCATTTCCCCGAACTGGCTCCGCTAATCAAATGGCACCTAACGTCATCAGATGGTCCGATGCACTACGTTGCGAACACGGTTTACCATGCCACACAGCACGGACCGAAAAGCGCATGGGTGTATTTCGAGGACAAAAATAACGGCATTTCCCGGCATTGCGTCAAATACTGCGACCTAGACGAGGCGCAGAGCATTTGCACAACGAGAGGCTATACAATGGAAGTTGACGCAAAGACGGCAAAGGAAGCCAACCTGGATCACGCCCGCTCATCGGCAGTATGGCCGGAAGCAACACAGGAACAACTTCTGGATAAAGACGCGCTACTGGGCCGCCTCCCTGCGCTCATGCTGGAATTCAAGGCGGCAGTGGAGTCTTTGGGATTTGTTTATTAACCCACACCAACCTAGAACACACCACACCATGAAACTAAACAGTATTGCAGCAAATCAAACTGAAGTCGAACGCGCCGACGGATCAACCGTTTTCTATTCTTACAAAACGCCAGTTGCCGTCTTTGTTCCTGGCCGTGGCGCACTGGTCACGTCCAAGAAATACAGCAAAACGACAAGCAAGCACATCACCCAGACCGTTAACCGTTGGGGAGCTACGCGCCACGAGGTTGAACAGGACGAGATTGATAAGTTGTCGGCATAGCCACATCTCCCCTCCCCGGTTGCTCTAAAACTAGGGCACGGACTCGTCATCCGGGTTTGCCGGGGAGGGGTAAATTTGAACCAGACCGAAAACGACGGGAAAACTGAAAAGACTTATGAAAACTGAACACACACCGACGCCGTGGGAAATTGGCATCAGCCACACAGAAGAAATCGCAATCCGTCATCCCGAAGGCGATTGCATTGCTACCGTATGCGACCTGTTAGAAGGAGAGGCGCAAGCCAACGCCTCATTCATCGTCCGCGCCTGCAATTCTCATGACGAGCTTGTGGCTTGCTTGGAGGATATTCTGGACGCTGACGGCGACTTAAACGTGATGGACTTCAACCGCTACCGTGCCGCCCTAAAGAAAGCGAGCGCCAAATGAGCGACTTCACCCGCTACCACCAACTACGCGAAGCAATGGCCGCAATGCTCAAGGCCGGCCAGTTTCAAACCCTGCCGTTCCAGGATGCGTGGCTCGCATCAGAGCGCATTAAAAACCGGCATGGGGGAATGCCTCCGTTGCCGGATGACTACGAAGCGGACAACATGGAACAGGCAGAGACGGCGAACCTTCAAGGATTGCGATGAAACAACCAATCACATTCAAAAAATTCTCGCCTCAATGGTTCCAGAATTACATCGCTCTGCGCCAGCTAGCTTTTGAGCGATCAATGGACCGTGGCGACTATCACGCCGCGAATATCGCTTGTGCTCAAAAGCAATGGGCTGAAATGCGATTGGCGGACATGACAGAAACAAACGAGGACGGCAGGGCAATTCAGAAAACAATTAAATACAAAAAGGAAACTAAATGAAAGTTGTAATCAAATGTCCATACTGCGGGATTGAACATGAGCGTGAATATGACGTTGAAATCGTGCGCCCTAAGGTAGAAAACTGCGACTGTGAATCCGGGGGCTGCGATAAGTATTTCGCTGTGACAGTTTGGTTCAAGCCGGAGGTGCAAGCCTTCAAGGTGCAACCCGCATGACCCCCATCACCCCCGAAATGGTTGACCGCTTTGCCGTAGCAATGCGCCACGGCTATTACTGGTGCATCCCATGCCAAAAGATCGTCGAACCCGTGAACCAAGGCGAGGCTAACCTGCAACGCTGCCCGGATTGCGACTGTGCGCGGATAGCGTTTTATCCGGCAGTCCTGCCCGGTTCAAAAGACGACGAAAACATTTGACTCCCCTCCCCAAACTTGACAGAATCCAGTGAAAAGTAAATATGAAGATGCCGAAGTCAACGAAAGCTGAAACTGAAGGAAAGTCCACGCGGTTTCTGTTGAGCGAACGGGAGCGAGTTCGGCGGTCATTGCACCGCCGCAGCCGGCAACGGCGAGAGCGAACAAGTAGCGAGATGCAGATTTCTATCACCGGAGGTCGCAAGGCCGAGCGAGGGACAAACGAATCAACTGAGCCTGATATTTCGGCATCTTCTGTTGTTTACCTAGCCCGCGCAAACGGCGCACTGGTGGAATCACATCGAAACCGAAATGGCGATTTGCCGGAAGGAATGGAGATGGCCGCATTCATGGCTACGTTCCATCCAACCTTCAAAACAAAAAAGGAACACAAAGAACATACCCGAAAAGAAAGTTTATGAGCGCGTGGCGTCGAGAGACGTATCTGAACTCGGGAGGCATTTGCCATTTGGCTTTTGCGCCCGTGACTTGTCCGGCTGCAAAGAAAGACCCGGCACGCGCTCAACCAAATAACACACACCACTATGAGCAAACTAAAAGCAAAACCACCAGAAGAAGTAACCCCAGGCAAAACCAAAGGCATGATCTTCGGCGCATCAGGCGTAGGCAAGACATGGTTCACACTGACATTCCCAAATCCCTACTACCTCGACACCGAGGGCGGGGCTGATCTGGCGCACTATCAAGATCGCCTAAAGAAATCGGGCGGTGCTTACCTCGGACCAAAAGACGGCACGCTTGGATTTGATTTCGTCATTGAGCAGATGCAGGCGCTCGCCACAGAGAAGCACCAGTACAAGACGCTCATCGTTGATTCCATAACCAAGCTTTACCAGACGGCCATCGCCAACGAAGCAGAGCGGCTGGGCGACAAGGATGCGTTTGGCGCGTCCAAGAAACCCGCCATCGCTGGGATGCGGCGGTTGGTGAATTGGGCAATGAAGCTCGACATGAACATCTGGTTTGTGGCTCACGACACTGCCGAATGGGGTGTTGATTCCAAGACCGGACAGCGAACCGAAATCGGTCGCATCCCTGATGTATGGGACAAGCTGATTTACGAGCTACACCTGACGCTGCAAGCGGTCAAGCGCGGCCCGGCGCGGATCGCCATTGTAAAAAAGTCCCGGCTGCTCGGCTTCCCTGACTTGGAGAATTTCCCGCTGGAATACGCCGATTTCGCCAAACGATACGGCAAAGACTACATCGAATCCGAAACGCACCAAATTGTGTTTGCCACGACGGAACAGGTCGGTGAAATTGCGCGGCTGTTGTCTGTGGTCAAGGTGACAGAATCCGAGATCGAAAAAGTTTGGACGAAAGCCGGCGTCGAAAGCTGGAATGAATTGTCCACGGAACAGGCCGCCTCTACTGTCACTTGGCTCAAGAAGAAAATTGCCGCTTAACCACCAAAACTTATGCCCATTCAATTCCAACCCAAAAAAGAATCCGAGATCAAACGCTTCTCCAATCTGCCTCCCGGAGATTACCCCTTCACCGTGCTGGCGTCTCAGGAACAGGCCAGCAAATCGGCCAAGAACAATGGCAGGCTCATGTGCGTCGTAAAGCTGAACGTGCACGGACCGGATTCGGACAAGCACGTTTATGACTACTTCGCGGATTGGTTCAGCGAGTGGAAGCTGAAGCACTTCATGGAAACCACGGGTAACGCGCAGGCGTATCTCTCTGGCGGTGTGGACTCGTCTGGTGGCCAATGGGAAGGCTGGCAGGGGTTCGTGAAGCTGGACGTGGAGAGCGACGAGAAATACGGCGATAAGAACGTGGTAGTGGATTATCTGCCGAAGGAAAATCAGACTGTTGAATCTCTCGACTTTTCCAATCCCACGGCAGCAAGCAAAGCTGAACCAAAAAAGAAAAATGAAACCGTGCCCCCACCCGACGACGACATCCCATTCTGAAACAATTACAATTTGTTTGAAGCCACCATCCCCACGTCACCGGAAAGTCATTGAGATGCTGTCCAATCGACCACTTAACACATTCCAAGTCGCCAGCGTCCTGAGAATCCCAAGGCGCGTCACCACCACCCTCCTGCACTACATGGAGGAACGCGGGATGATTCGCCGGTCGCAGGTTGGCCGGGCTGGGAAGCGCGGGTATCCGGCAGTGTGGGGTATTAAATAACATGGTCACATACTCCTACTCCGACTACATGGCTCTAGATGCGAAGCTGTCCAAGTCCAGGTCACACCCTGGGGCTGCGGAGCGTGAAACCGGCAAAGGCGGGCTGCACGAGCAGATCATGGACTACTGCAACGCGCAATGGCCGCGCTGGAAATTTATCCACTCGCGCACGGATCAGAAGTCCACGGTGGCGGTTGGGAGTCACGACTTCACGATATTCCTACCTGGTGGCCGAACGGTCTTGATAGAGTGCAAGGCGAAAGGCGGAAAACTGTCCAACGAGCAACTGGCTTGGGCGAAGGAGTTATCCCTGCTCGGGCATGGGGTTAATGTGGTGTTCTCGCTTGAAGAATTTAAGAGGGTGGTGGAATTATGACCAATCTTGAACTAGAGGCCATCCGAGCACTTCCTGAATCAATGATCGTGGATGGCATAGTGCTCTGCGAGTTCAATGGGAAGGTGGTGCTCGCGGAACGCAATAGCATCCCGCTGATGTACGATCCCGCAACCAAGGAATGGGTGAAATTTAACCCTGATCGCCTTACTCCCATTTCAACTGGTTAGTCATGGACCTAATCCCAAATCCAGAATACGAAGCGGCTGAACTAGAGGCATCGGTTCTTGACGCGGCTGGAAACCGGATGTCAGAAATGACGGTGTGCCGGTTGTATGGGAGGATTAGACCTCCGCGCTATAAGAGAAATTCTGACGGTAGTTTTGCGGAGGTTCTGCCGTTTCTCACTGGTAAAATGTGGTGCAAAACTCACAACCGAGAGGCGATTTTCAATGATGGAGAATGGAAGTGCGACAAGCGCCTCGGCGGCATCATGTTTCCATGCCAAGTTGAACTCACTCCCCCTTCATCGGGTAGTGCGGATTCTTGAGCTATCTTTGCTTTTCTCTCTCCTCGTAAGTAGAAACGCCCGCACCAAAAGTCGCCAGAACTTGAATGATTGCCCCCTCGGTCATTCCGCGATCCCGCATCACTGCAATGATCTCTTGGACCGACAATGGCACTGGCACCCACGCTGCCGCCGCATCTCCAACAGTCACTCTCACCTTGCTCGCAGGCTTTCCAGAATCAATGGCGGCGATAGCCGTCTTAACTATGGCGGCAACGTCTGGTCTAGCCTTGTTCTTGAAGAAATTCCAAATGACCTCCCCAGTTCCAAAATCCGAAATGTCCCTTTCCTTTCCAGAGATTCCGGTTGTAATCCCCTTGGCGATCCTTGAACTAGATACGATAGGTTGCTGAAATCCAGCCCACGGATCAATGCGCGTGTCCCCGCGTACCACCTTTCCGAAATCGCTAGAGGTAGAATCAGACTCTCTTTTGTCTGAAAACAGACGGCTCACCGAATACAAGGCGACAATGGAAAGAATCCATCGGACATATTCCTTGGCCGCAATCTTTCTGGCGCGACCACTGCCGGCCCATTCTGCTGCTCCCCATAGCGGCTGACCACTCAACGCCTGAAGCCGGCTGGCCAACAGGCTTGGCGACCAGAGTAATTCCCCTGTCACCTTGGCCACGCCTCGATTAAGATTACCTCGCCCCGTGGAGATGTTGACCAGATTTCCGATCACCTTCAAATCCGCTGCGGTCGGCGGCCTATCCTTGAAATTAACCTCCAGTAGATAGTCCGCCAGATTGGCGCGGGCGGAGTTTAGGAATGTGATGAATGCTCGGTTGCTCATTCGCACTCCTTTGGCTCCGGCTTTTGGAATCGCAGTAACCCCCGTCTTGATTGCGCTTCCGGTTCTCATAGGAACTTCCGCCCATTCGTCCAGAATGGAATGCGCCCGGTCCTCCCATTTGGTAAAGTCCGTCGTCTTGAGTTCGGTGTACTGAATCCCCATCTGCTTATCTGCGCCACTTTTTGCATTTGGCCGGTTCGTGCGCCACTGCTCAATGCCATTCGCCACTGACTCGCTTTTCATGGCCTGATACATCTTCACGAAAGGATCACCCATAAGCCTCTTGGCGCTGGACGGGTTGGTGATGGCACGGCTCAGATTCGCCAGTAAGTAAAGAAACGCCTGTCTTGGGGCTGACAAGTCGAACGATGACAGAAGATTCACGAATGCGTCCTTACCCTGCCTGATTCCGTGCCACACCTTCTGCATTCGGCTGCGCTTCGCCATGTTGTCCAGATACAAACCATGCTTCCATTTATGCTTGATGGATTCCACCTCTCCAAGCAAACGCATGGCTTTTGCATCGCCTGAAATATCCAGCGGAGGCTTGCGGGTTCTGGGTCGAAAATCCCCACGGGCTAACTTTCCGCTCCAATATTCCAATTCCCGCGACAGTGCCGCCGTCTTGGCTTTCAAGGCTGTCACCGCAGGATCGCGCTCTGGCTTTGGCTGGAGTGCGTCCCTCGCCCACTCTCTTTCCGCCTTGAGCGCGGCGATGGTCTGCCTATTCGCCTCCAGCTTTGCGCTGGTCAACTTCAAAGGCTGTTTGGATTTCGGGAAAATTTCTCCGGTTTCTTTTTGCCGTTCCAATACTGCGATCTGACGGGTGGTCGAGCGTTCCGCCAGTTCCACGCGCTGCAAGTCGGTCAACCCTGGTGTTTCAAAAATCGAATCCCGATCTGCCTTGGTCTGCTTGTATTCCTGCCGCAGCGCCTCTAGCTCAAGATCAGTTGGAGCAGGGGTTTTGGATTTAACGATTTTCTCTCGCGTCTTTATTTCGTGCCGCAAATCTGCCAGCCGGTTGCGATAGTAGGTCTTTTGAGAATCCAACACTGATGCCAGATGCTTCGCCATGTCCGTCACTACCACGCCGAACTTTCGTTTCAGTTCATTCAACCGCTGAACCTCCCGCCGTGCCGCATCGCTCAATGGCCTGCGCTGGAGCCCAGTGGGCGGTAGCGGCTTTCTGGCTTCCACATCCATTTGATGCCCCATCAATCGGATTTGGGTTTTCAAATCGGCCACCTTTGCGGAAATTACATCCTCGCTTGGCAGTGTATATTTGCCACGGGTTGAGATGGCGTCCATTGCCTCCAGTCTGGTGATCTCTGGAATGAAGGCTTTTAGGATGCCCTGCACCTCGTTAATCAAGGCTTCACGATCTATCTTGGGGTCGCGCTCCACGATGGCCCGAACCAGTTTTTGCACGTCCGACGCCACCGCATCCAATTCCCCCTTTTTCACCTTGGCTTCGATGCTACTTGTCGCCAAATCAATCTTCTCGGCGGCATCTCGCTTCTTGACCACCCGCTTTACCGCTTCCGCTTCCGGTGCAGTCTTTACAAACCCGGCGAGCCGTTCATCTACCATCGCGTTGCTCGCCTTAAAAATTTCATCCAAGTGCGGCTTTATCCATTCTCCAACGTCACGCACCATCGCGTCCGCCCACTTGACTGAATCCACAAGCCCGCGAGTAATCTTTGAGGCTCCGTAAATCGAAAGGTCTATCAACTCCACAGGGTCCACGCCCGCCCCGCGACCCATTATGCCTTTTTCCGCTGCCGCCTGACGCGCCTTGATTCTAGCTAGAGCGGAACTTCCCAACTCATCCATGTAGAGCGAGAACTTCTCTGCGTATTGAAGCACTTTAGGCGAGTATTGTGGCGCGGCTTTAGACTCCGCCAGTGCTCGGGCAATTTCCGCATCCACCAACTCGCGCCCCTTCTGCTCCAGTTGCGCCTCAAACTCCTTCAGTTTGGCTTGGTAGGCATCATGGGTTTTCTGAATCTCAACCCGCTCCGCATCCGTGATCGGCCTCCAGTCGTTCGCCTCCCGTTTCTGCATCTCCAGAGCCGCAAGGCTGTAATCCTCGTTCAGCAATCTTTGCCGGGCTTGGCCGGCGCGACCCCACTCTGTCCCTGCCAGCTTGGTGATCTCCGATAGCTCCTTAATTTGGTTGCTCCAGTGCTGTGCGCGTTCTCCAGCCTCCTTGACCGCATCCATGCGCCCGTCGTCATAAGCCTGAGCCGCCTCTCGGGTCGCCTTTGCGTGTTCCACTTTCAGGTCCACCAGACGATGATCTAGAGCGAATACTTCCTCATCGGTGAGTTGCCGCGTCTTTTTTTTCAGATCAGCTATAAGCACATCCTGCCACGCCGGGTCCAAGTCAATTTTCGCCATTACGCGATCCCACAGCGCTTGATTGCTCTGTCGCTGGGCCTCCAAAAGCCCCGGCATCCCAAGCCGAGCCAATTCCTTTTCCATCGCGGCATTTTTGATTCCCGTGGCGGTTTGGAGATTGGGTTTGTACTCGGCTGGGACTGCGCCAC
>Ga0137452_1000040_pt1 | contig 54528 bp, 83 predicted proteins | sample EasRivERMGT513_2_FD_102312 | JGI IMG/M metagenome (GOLD analysis project Ga0137452, IMG submission 102312) | Soil microbial communities from meander-bound floodplain in the East River, Colorado, USA - East River MetaG ERMGT513_2 | ecosystem: Environmental > Terrestrial > Soil > Floodplain ...
CGCCAGGCGGGCCTTGCGAGCGGAAGTCTTAACATACAGCGATGTGGTGCCACTGATTCTGCACTCGGCACCAATCGTCAGCAGGTCGAAGCGGATGTTCTTGAAGAGCATTGGCAGCGTCTGGTTCGTGGTCATTTTCGTTTCTCTTTGTCGTCTGCGTGCTGCCTAGTCCATCCAGGCCAACAGCAACGACATAGCCATTATCTCAAAGTAAAAGGATAGAGTAAAGCAAAAAGTGAGCGTTGAACGAAACATTCTGCAAAGCTCTTTGCCCTCTATAACTTAGAAGGCCGCAGGGACAAGGGTTCCTGCGGCCTTCCGACAGGCCGTAGCAGCCTGTCCCTGCGTCGTAGGTCTAGGCCGCTACTACGCTGCGACCGCCTCCGAGATTCGCTTCCACTCACGCTGGTCGAGAGCCAGCACCTTGCCGCCCGCGCGCTCCAGCTCCGTCGCGGATTCGTAGTCTCCCGTCGTGTTCGCCAGCGCGGTGATGGCGGAAGAGAGACCCCAGGCTGTCAGGTCGCCGCCGCGAGCCAGCTGCGTCAGGATGCCTGACGCCGCTCTCTCCGGCAACGCCAGCTGTTCGACGATCGCATCCACGACCGCCGGCAGATCGTTCGAGATAATGCGATTGCCCGCAGCCGAGCGAATCAGCGCGACCGCAGACTCGAAGATCTTCCGATCGAACGCGGCGTTCGTCACGTCGCCGACCTTCAACCAGAATGCCTTGTCGTTCGCCTCGCGCGTCTCGTCGCGGTAGATGCTCAAGTCCTCCTGCGCCTCGAACGCGCGACCGATGTGATACTTCCGCATCGCCGCCTGGCTGATGATCGCGAGGTTCGTGCACCAGGTGGTGAAGACGGATGGCTCGACTCGGAGAGTTCCAGCGCCGACCTCCGAGTTCGAGATGACGATCGCGGCGACCACCTTGCCGGGCTGGTTGCCACGATACTCCGCGACTGCCGCGTGACCTGAACCCCACACGGCGCCCGCCGGCAGATCGTCGGAGAGGTCTGGCAGGATCCCCTTGATGTACATCCGCGTCTCGGTCAGCTCGCAGCTGGTGATCTGGACGTTCAGCTCGACGAGCTTCGGCAGCACCGCTTCGGCGAGCTCGAAGTTGTCGAGCGGCCGAAACTTTTGACTCATGAACGCGCGGACTTCGCCGCCGAGCGTTCTGACCATCCGCTTCTCGGCGCCTGCGGCCTTCAGCCACGTGTTCATGTTCTCGGCGAGCAGCGCCGGCTGCTCGCTTCGCATGCGCTCGTAATACTTCTGCGGGATGGCAAGGTGGTCTGCCACCTGTCGGTGAGCGTGCGGCGTGAGCGTGAGCGGCTGTCCGTTGAGACCGTCGATCACGATGCCCCGCGTGCCATCGGCGACCACGCGGAGCTTCTCCTGCGGCGCGATGAAGTCCTTGCGGGTCTGCCGCTGCCGTTCGAGTTCGTCAGCGAGTGACTGGAGCGTGCGTCCTGAGTTCATCTTCGTATCTCCTTCAGATGCTGCCTGCCCGACCCTCGCGTGATTGCGGGCGGTCGAGTTGCAGCTGTTGGCTTGTCTAGAGAGTCTTTCGATTGTCGCGCAGACTTGCACGAGCGCCACAGCGGCATGCCGACTGTGACGTGTAGTCGGTGTTACATCTGATGCAGCGTCGTGGACTTTCCGCCTCCTTCGGCATCGACTGATCGTGAATGACGCGGTCCATCAGCTCACCACTTCTTCCGTCGAACAGTTCGTGCATAATCTTCCCGGTCTCGTCGATCGAAGAGACGAGATATCCTAGCAGCGTCTTCGAACCGATCGAGTCTGGTGTCGTGGCTGCGCCGAAGTTAGGCGCTGTCGTCTTGAGGCGCTCGATCTCCTTGATGTGGGCATCGACGAGCGCGTTCATCCGATCTTCAGGGATCTCGTCGAGCGCTTCTCGAAGCGGAACGGACGTCTTGCGGACTTTGGCGTCGATCTTCTTGGCCATCAGCTCACCACTTCTTCCAGCGTGCGGAGGGTCGTCTTCGTCGCGTCAATCTTCGCGGCAAGTTCTTGGAGGTTCTGACAGTTGGCGGCGAGGTTGAAGGGCGTGTGCGTTGAGAAGTGATCGCGGACTTCGGCGTCTTCGATTCCGAGGCGAGCGCGTTCGGCGATGCTTGCAAGTTCCTGCACGTATCTGAGTTGAAGTTTGGTGAGTTCGCGCTTGAAGGCTTCGATCGTCTGGAGGATGGTCATGTGCGTCTCTCTTGGTCGTCTGCACCCTGCTTGGTCCATCCAAGCCAAGGACAACGACTAAGGAGAGTGTATAACAAGATAAAAGGAATGTAAAGCACTTTGTTTTGAGCCAGATCAGGCTCAAATGCAGCGAGAAAGATCCTACTGTATTTTGCCCAAATCTGTGATAAGATGGCCCCCGCTTGGCGGGCCAACCGGCCCGGCAATCACGGTTCCGGTGTCGACACCTCCACCGAGCTGCGGCCAAGCTCCAACCAACCGGGGTGTTCGTGTTCGTCACATGGCTCTTCGCCCAAACTTTTCGGACTGACGTCGTCGGTCGTCTTGCGAAGCTCGCACAAGACAGCCAACGCTTTCCGCCTCCGCGCGTCTGGCGGCTCTACGCTTTTCTTCACTGGGCCGCCGACGATGAGACGTTGCGCTCCGCAGTCAAGCAAGCACACAATGAGTGGCGTCGACTGCGAGCGCAGCGATGAACCCCGCCAAGTGGTTCCTTGATAACGGCATCCGCGTCTTTCCGATCAAGACGCGGGACAAGGTCCCAGCCTGCGCGTCGTGGGACGACTACAACGCGACGTCTGAAGAAGTCACCACGTGGGTCAACTACGGCGTTTGTCTTGGATTGCTTGGCGTCATCGACAGCGACACGCCTGAGGTCGAAGCCTGGACATCGAAGCATGCACCTCAGACCCCGTTCGTCGTCAAGACTGCTCGCGGACTTCATCGCTACTACCGACTGATCGGTGCGACGACGCACTTCATTCACCGAGCCGGACATACGATAGAGTTCCGCAATCATGGTCAGTATGTTGTCGGACCAGGATCCGTTCATTCCTCAGGCTTCGTCTACACAGCGGAGAAATGGAGCTGGCAGATACGCGACGTTCCATTCTTCCCTGTGAACGACTTCCACTGGGACGATCGCTCGATCGAGCATCGCGGCTCTGCCGACGGTCAGCCGCTCATCCTGCCGCCCGCCATTCATACAGGCGAGCGTCACGATCTGCTCTTCAAGCTCATGCGCTCATTGCAAGCTCGCGGCGTCGCGGACGTCGAGCAGATTCTCACGATCCTCAAGGCAGAGAACAAGGCGAAGTGCGTGCCGCCTCTCGATGAGGGTGAGCTGACGCGATACATCAGGCGTGTCGCCCGCTACAAGGACAGACCCGAGTTCACTCGTCAAGAGATCCTCGACCCAGAGGAGAGCGGGGCTGAGCTCGCCGGCGAGCTGATTGAGATCGGCGTCAGTCCCGCGGCAGCGGTCGAGGCAGCAAAGGCGCTCGACGTGAAGTTCGATCCCACCGGCGCCGCTCCGTCGAATGAGAAGCGACTCAAGGCGGAGAAGAAGATCGCCAGACTCGAGGCGAGGCTCGCCAAGGAAAAAGCGAACCTAGATGCCGTTGAACATCCTCTTGACGATGACTCAGACGTCATCGACTGGCCAGAGGCCGATGATGACGAGGTTCACGATGCGTCAGAACTCATCGGTGGCGTAGACGACGTCGAGGAGATCGAGTGACCGTCGCCGACCTCAATCAATCATATGCCATCGTCGGCGTCGGCAACCGCACGGTCATCATGGAGCTTGGCGTCGATCGGTCGATCGTCGAGTTATGGGACTTCGATCACTTCAGAAAGAAGCTCATCAAGGAAACTGTCCGCGTGCGCCTTCCTGATGGCAAGATCAAGGTGATGGGGCTGGCGGACTTCTGGCTCAAGCATCGTCAAGGTCGTCAGTACAACAAGCTCGTCTATGCCATGCCAGGCTCTCGTCAGCAGGCAGGACCAAACGACTACAACGGGTGGCAGGGATTCTCCGTCGAGCCGAAGCCTGGCTGCTGGGACCTCAACCGCGAGCACATTCGTCACATCATCTGCAACGGCGATCCATTCGCCTTCAAGTGGGTGATGAACTGGAGCGCTGCACTGATTCAATTTCCCGGACGCCACGCCTGGGTCGCGCTCGTCATGAAGAGCGGGCAAGGCACCGGCAAGGGGCACTACGCCAACAACATGATCGGTCGTCTCTTCGGCCCTCAGCAATACATCCACATCTTGGGCAGTGGTCAGCTGACCGGAGAACACAACGAGCACCTCTCGGGCAAGTGCTTCGTCTTCGCCGATGAGAGCACCTGGGGCGGAGATCCCAGAGCCGCAGCAAAGATCAAGGGCCTCATCACCGAGGACACGACGCCCATCCATCGAAAGTTCCTGAAGATCGTCGACGAGCCCTCCATGTTGCACATCTGCATCGCCAGCAACAACGAGTGGCCCATTCCGATTGAGCCAGGCGACCGTCGATTCACGGTCCTCGAGGTCTCGGAAGAGAAGAAGCAAGATCAGAGATACTTTGGCCAGCTCCTCGCCGAGCTGAAGAACGGCGGCCACGCGGCCATGCTCGCCGAGCTTCTGGAACATGAGATCGACGACGACATGCTCCGCATCCCCTACAACACAGACGCGAAGGCAAGCGTCGCCATTCATACACTGAAACCAGTCGAGCATTGGTGGTTCTCGTTGCTCCAGCGTGGTGCAATCATCAACGAAGAGTGGCCATACACGATGGTGAAGCGCAATCTGCACGACAACTACATGGCGTTTCTCGATCGTTATCATCCACACAATCGGGAACGCAAGTCGACTGAAATGGAGCTTGGTTGGTTCTTGAAGCGGCACGCTCCCATCACGCAGCAGAAGACGCTCAATGGCAAGTCAGAACGTGTGGTCACCATCCCTCCTCTTGATGTTTGTCGCCTCGAGTGGCTGAAGTCAGTCGGCTGGAGGCTGACATATACGTGGAAGGTCGACGATGAAGTTGAGCCTGAAGATGACGGTGGGCCGCCGCCGCCGAAGGACCTCGAGGAGATGTAATCATGGACAAGACCATCGAAGAACTCTACGAGCATGCGGCCGCCATCTGGGGTCGCAGCCGCATCGTCGTGGTGAACCACTTCACCGATCGAGTGGAAGTGCACCTTCGAGTGCCGGGCGTCGGTGACGGCGTGTTGGTCAGCGACACTCGCGAGCGCTGGCTCTCGGTTCATGCGCTCGACGCCGCAGGCAACATCACGTGCCACGACGATTGCAAGCGACTGGCCCCTGGTTAACGACCTCTAACAGCTTTAACGACTACGCGCTGGGGGCTTCGGGCAGCGAATTCTGGCTCATTCTTCTTCAACTTAACAGCTTTAACAGCTTTAACAACTAATATAGAATGCTAGAAGGAATATAGGTTTTGATTCATGGAAGTCATGGCGTCGTGGCGTCGTTTGTAGAATCTCTATATGGTTGGCAGCCGTTATGGCTGTTAAAGCTGGTAAGGCTGTTAAGTTGAGTAGGAAAGAGCCAGAATACGTCGGCGAAGCTCCCAGCCAGAAGCTGTTAAGGCTGTTGGAATGCTGTTAAGGTAAAACCTTTTTCTATAGTCAAAGGTTTTACAATCTAGCATGTTAGTCAAAAGTTTTACCATCTAGCAGACTACTCAGCCGTCGAAATCTGTGATACGCTCCGCTCAGTCCCCGTGGCTGATGTTCCAATCCAAGAAGTTCCAGTCGTAGAACGTCCACTCAACGCCCGACAAGTGGCGTTCGTTCAGGAATACATCATCGACAACAACGGCACTCAGGCGGCGATTCGCGCTGGCTACTCTCCAACTTCTGCTGGAGAGTCGGCCTGTGAGTTTCTAAAAGATTCTAGGATCGCCGCTGCTGTAGCAAAAGCACAAGCTCAGCGTGCCTCGCGTGTCGGCGTCACACAAGATTCTGTGCTGCATGAGATGTCGTTGCTCGCCAACGCCTCCGTCGATCATTACTTCGTCGACGAGCACGGCGACTTGAAGGCGAAGCCTGAAGCTCCGGACGGCGCGATCAGAGCGGTGGCTTCCATCAAGAAGACGACGCGCATGGACAAGGACGACAACATCACGCATACCGTCGAGTTCAAATTGTGGGACAAGCCGGGCTCGCTCAAGTTGATGGGCCGCCACATCAACCTCTTTCCTGACAGAGTCGAGCACACCGGTGCAGGCGGCGGGCCAATCGAGACGGTGTCGAAGATCGAGCGCGTCATCATCGATCCTGTGAAGGAGAAGCTGTAGTGCCGATCTGGGACTATCGATGCGCGAACGACGAGTGTCCGCACATCGTGCTGGACCTCTTCATGTCGCCGGGCGGCGAGGTGCCGACTCACTGCGGACAGAAGATGGTCAGGATGATTGCTTCGCCGTCATTCGTCGTCAAGGGATTCAGCTCAGCGAACGGCTACAGCGGCGGCCAGACATATGAAATCAAGTCGAAGGAAAAGGGCATGCGAGTGGTGGTGAAGTCATGAAGTTCACGCTTGAAATCTATGCGTCGAAGGACGGCTTTCGCTTTCGTCTCAAGGGACGGAACGGTGAGATCGTCGCCATCGGCGAGAGTTACACACGACGACGTGACGCGGTTCGCGCCGCGCGGAACCTCTGGCCGAAGGGCAGGTTCGCAGTCAAGCATCTGTGATTAGTCATGGCGATCAAGCATGACTACACGCACTGTCGTGTGTGTGGTTGTGAGCTGACGAACAAGGAGATGAACGCGACGGGCGGCATCTGTCCAGCTTGTGAGCGTAACGAGCGAGACAGAGAAAAGGAGAAGCGCCGACGTGAAGGGCCTGCGGACATAGAGGATTGAAATGGGCCGTACGCTTCAGATTCCAGTCGCGCGAGCCTTCGTCCCAGTGCTCGCGCCAGCAAGATACAAAGGGCTGTATGGCGGCCGAGGGTCTGCCAAGTCTCATCAGTTTGCAGGGATGCTGATTGATGATTGCATCGCACATCCTGGCATGCGAGCGGTGTGCATCCGCGAGGTGCAGAGGTCGCTCGAACAGTCCGTCAAGCGGTTGCTCGAGGACAAGATTCGAACGTTTAGTTTGGGCAATGAGTTCAGAGTGATGAACACGCACATCGAGACTCCAGGCGACGGCATCATCATCTTTCAAGGAATGCAGAACCATACCGCCGAGAGCATCAAGTCGCTCGAAGGCTATCGCCGCGCGTGGGTGGAAGAGGCGCAGTCGCTGAGCGCACATTCGCTCACACTGCTGCGGCCAACCATTCGTGAGGAAGATTCCGAGATCTGGTTCTCGTGGAATCCTCGTCATGCATCGGACCCCGTCGACGTGTTCTTGCGCGGTAAGGTTTCGCCGCCAAATGCCATCGTCATTGGCACGACGCATCGAGACAACCCGTGGTTCCCCGAAGTGCTCCGCAAGGAGATGGAATGGGATCGAGCGAACGATCCAGACAAGTATGCGCACGTGTGGGGTGGCGGCTATGAGAAGCACAGCGAAGCTCGCGTGTTCAAGAACTGGCGGGTGGAAGAATTCGACGTGCCAGCAAACGCCAACTTCATGCTGGGTGCTGACTGGGGGTTCTCGATTGACCCCTCGACGCTCGTTCGTTCTTTCGAGCAGCGGGTCAATCCTGCGACGGGCGAGCCTTGGCCACGCAAGCGGCTCTACATCACGCACGATCTCTATCAGGTCGGCGTCGAGATAGATCACATGCCGGCGTTCTTCGATGGGCTGGTGTGCGGATGCCGCCTTCAGGTTGACGGATCTCCGAACCCTGGTGGGTGCCAGGACAAGCCAAACCATGGATGGGCGAGAGCTTGGCCAATCGTCGCGGACTCAGCTCGTCCCGAGACGATCTCCTACCTTCGCCGTCATGGCTATGGGCGCATGGAGTCGGCGAAGAAGGGCGCAGGCAGCGTGAAGGAAGGCGTCATCTTTCTTCAAGGCTACGACATCATCATTCATCCACGCTGTGTCCACACCATCGATGAGTTCACGAACTACTCGTACAAGACTCAAGAAGTAGTCGATGAGGCTACCGGCATGCTGACGCTGAAGGCGTTGCCCATCCTCGAAGACAAGAAGAACCACATCATCGATCCAGTACGCTACTCGGCGGAGCAGCTGCGCGGACAGGTCATCGTTCACGAGGCGGTGTGGGGATGAGAACTCTGCTGATCGTTTGTCTTCTGGCGTCGGCGCCTCAGGTCGCACTGGCACAAGAGCCGCGCGTTCAACTCCCGACCGAGACGCAGCGCAAGGTTGCGGATGCCGCCTCTTGGGCGACAGCGTTCACCACGGTAGCTCTTGACACCAGAGCATCGTGGGACTGCACAGATCGACGACGCTGCTTCACGACTCAAGGTGCTCGACTTGGCGTGACCTACGGCGTGGTCTACTTGGTCAAGAAGCTCGTACACCGTAAGCGACCATGCTATCCAGACTGCGGAATCGACAATCCATTCTCTTCCTTCTATAGTGCTCACACCGCGCTGGCGTTCCAGTCGGTGGGTGGCCATCGCTTGATGTTCACCATCCCTCTTTCCATCAGCACAGGCGGACTTCGTGTCGCTGCTGGCAAGCACTGGATCACCGACACGCTCGTTGGGGCGGGCGCGGGACTTCTTACTTCAAGGATCAGGTGACACATGAGGAAGCTCCAACGCTTCTCGATCGCCATCATCGTCGCCGCGCTCTCTGCTTCGTGTGCATTGGTTCGCGTCAATCCGAATCAGTCAGAGGCCCAGCAAGCTCGCGCCGCGGCCATCCAGATCTTTCAGGCAGTCGAGATGGCGGGCATCGCCCTCGAGCAAGTGCAGATCACCGAGATTCAGATGTTCGACGCCGGCAGGATCGAGCGCGAACCGCATCGCGTGTTCCAGTCGCGGCTATTGGTCACGGCGCGCATCGTCCGCACAGGGCTGAAGCAGATCCAGTCGGCGACCAGCAAGCCAGAGTTGAAGAACACCGTTAACTTGATCCTCGAGGATCTCAAGCATCTTCGAGATGACTTCTTGACCCCATTTCCGCCGGCGGTGGGCGCTGGTCTGAACACGCTCATCTCGAGCTTGTCCATCGTGCTCTTGATTCTCTGAGGGAGATTCCATGATCACCGCTGAAGCAGTCATCGCTGCCGTTCAAGTCGCGCGCAAGCTCGTCGACGCGTGGCGTGGCCGCGCCAAGTTCGTTGACGGCACCACGCTGGAACAGTCGCATGTCGACGCCGCGTGGGCAAAGGCCGATGCTCCGTTCGAGAGGATCGAGGATCGTGCGAAGGCTGAGCTCGAGCGAACTGAAGGCGAGTGATGATCATAACGCTTGCCTCGGCTCTCATGCTCGCTGGCGTCGTGCTGCTTGTGACGCTTGTCTGGTCACTGCTCTCGTTGCGCAAGCATCACGTTCGGAGAGCATCGGGCTGGAAGGCGGTGCTCGCCTTCACGGTGGTGCTGGCGATGGTCGACGCATCGGACTTCGCGAGTGCGAGGCGACAGTCAACAATCCCTGCCGAGTGTCGAGCGAGCTTCGATCGGAGCTTCGACTACGCTTCGGCGCTGCTTACCGTCTCGCCATCTTACACTTGGGACACGACGAAGTGTCCGAACATCAAGGTGCCATATCGCATCGCAGCGAACGACGCTGCTGGCAACATAGGCGCCGTCACAGGCACGCTGTCGGTGTTGAACATGGGTCGCGTGCCGATCCTCGGCTTCGAGACTGCGACGCAGATCTATCCGCTCGGCGGCTACGTAGAGCTCATCACCTCTGATGTCAAGAAGCGAACGTTCGGCCTCAGCGATGAGAACTTCCGCTTCAGCTGGTCAATCGTGTCACAGAACAATGAGGCATGGGTGGTCGAGAACGGTGTGCTGCGGAGCATCCGCCCAGCGCCGAGGGGTTCCATTCTTCGCCTGTCGGTGTCTGACGGCACCGTGACGTATCTACGAAATGGCGTCGTGTTCTTCACGTCGCCTCGCAAGATGTTGGCATCAAGTAAGGTGCAGGTTGATGTTGAGGACGACAAGACGCTCCTCGGCTTGCTCACCATCGCTGGAGGAGCAAGGTGACGCTGATGGCGATCGCCGCAGCGGTCGTTGTTGCTGGCGGCGCGGCGTATGGCGTCTATCGTTGGCGGAAGCGTCGGGGACATGGGGTCGCCACGCATGTTTACTTCATCGTGAAGGGAAAGAGGACCGACATGGAGACACTGAAGGTAGGCCAGCTCATTCGTCCGGCGCTCGACGTTCGTGACCGCTTTGGCAACCCAGCTGCGGTCGATGGCGTTCCAGCCTGGACACCGCCGACGAGTCCGACGCATGGCATCCTCGAGGTCGCAGCGGATGGCATGTCGGCCATCTTTCGCGCACGCGGAACAGGCCAGGGTTCCTTCACCGTGACGTGCGATGCGGACCTCGGTGAAGGCGTGCGGTCGATCACCGGCATCCTCAGCTACACGGTCTTGGCTGCGGAGGCAACGGTGATCAACTTCAACGTTGGGCCGGCGGAAGAAGATCCCAGCGCGTGAAGAAACGATGCCGCCGTTCACCTCCGCCCAGCTGAAGGAGATGGCGACCGGCTCGTTGTGCTGCTCACGGGCACGGTGGTCCGAAGCGGAACCAAACTGTTCCGTTCGGACACCGTGTCCCGTGCACGCTGAAGTGTATCGCGCTCTCATTCAGGGTGCACAAGATCGTGCAATCCTCGAGGGTTTGCATCGGAAGGTGACGAAGGCAGAACGAGAGCGTTCGTCTAACAGCTCGAGTCCGCGTGACAGGCGGAGGCAACCTCGATTCGTTGCACGGATCATGAAGAGGGACATGTGATGAGCGACATGGAAGCGAAGTTGGCTCAGCTGGGGGCGACGGTTGCATCTGGCTTCGCAGAGGTGCGCGCCGGCATGGCGCTTCACGAGCGTCGCCAACAGGAACGTCACGTTGAAAACACCGATCGTCTCGACAAGATCAATGGTCGCGTCAACGATGCGCACTCCAAGACGGATGAGCTTGGCGGCGTCGTTCAGTCGCTGTCGGCCAGAGTCGAAGTTGTTCATTCGAACTATCACAATCTTCGGAATTGGATTCAAGAGAAGGCAGGTCGCGTGATGCCGCCAAGTAAGGAAGCGTTGGCATCTGGTGATTCCCAGCCTGTCAGCAGAGCCGAGCTGAAGTGGATCATCGGATTGATCGTGGCGTGCATCACGATTGGTGCAGGTGTCACGATCTGGATCATGAAGATTGCTGGGAAGCTGTAGAGGACACATGCCTGTCACTGATACGCGCAAAGACTACGAAGCCATTCTCCCCAAGTGGCAGCGCTTGCGCGACTGCTTCAATGGCCGCGACGCCATCATCGCCGCCGGCAACAAGTATGTGCCCGATCTGCCTGGCGTCGACCTCGCCGGCAACAAGGCGTACCGTGAGCGCGGCAGCTACTACAATGCCGTAGGCCGTACGGTACAAGGCATGAACGGTGCCATCTTCCAGACGGCGCCAGAGGTGGAGCTGCCAGCAATCTCAGACCCGTTGCTCGACGACATCACGCTGACGAACATCACGTTCGAGTCCTTCTCCACTGAAGTTGGCAAGGAGATCTTCATCACCGGACGCTACGGCGTGCTCGTCGACATGCCGATTCAGCCCCCGGCCGGAGAGACGCAGAAGCCAGACGTCGACATGCGCCCCTACTGCGTCGGCTATCGGGCCGAAGACATCATCAACTGGCGCACCGAGCGTCGGGGCGGCGACGAAGTGCTCACGATGGTCGTGCTGAAGGAGGATGAAGAGATCGTCGATCCGAAGGACCCCTATGCGTGCGTGAGGGTCTGTCAGTATCGGGCCGTCTACTTGAAGGGCGGCGTCTGTGTGCTTCAGCTCTATCGTGAGAAGGCTGGCGAGGTTGGAGTCTACGAGCCTTACGGTGCTGAAGTCACGCTGATGCGGCGCGGTGATGCCTTGACCTTTGTGCCGTTCATCTTCATCGGCGCCATCAAGCCGACGCCCGAGGTTGAGCATCCACCTCTCGTCGACATGGCGGACGTGAACCTTGGTCACTGGCGAAACTCCGTCGACCATGAGTATGGACTGCACCTCGTGGCTCTTCCGACGCCGTGGTTGGCTGGGCGCAAAGGGTCGTCCGAGGGTCCGATGAAGATCGGTCCATCTGTCGTCTGGGAGCTTGAGCTTCAAGGCTCGGCAGGAATGTTGGAGTTCAGCGGTCAGGGATTGGGCGCCATCGTGACGGCGATGGGCGAGAAGAAGAAGCAGATGGCGACGCTCGGTGCCAGACTGCTTGAGGATGCGCCAGTCACGTCAGAGACCGCCTCCGCCGTGAAGCTCCGACACAGCGGCGAGACGGCGTCGCTCAAGACGGTCGCGCAGAGTCTTGAGCAGGGCTTCACGTTGATGCTGCAGATCTGCGTGTGGTGGCAAACGGCTGGCTTGGCGAAGCCGACGGACGCCCTTGTTGAGGTGGAGTTGAACAAGGAGTATCTCAACATCAGAGCGACGCCGCAAGAGATTCAAGTGGCATTGACCGCTCTTCAGGCTGGCGAAATGAGCTTCGAGACGTGGTATTCGCTGCTTCAGAAGGGCGGCTGGTCGCGCGAAGGGATCACGGCGGAAGAGGAGCGCAAGGCCATCGACACGGCTGAGGCTTCCGAAGATGAGCCGGAGATCGATCCCGATCTGAGTCCTAATGAGCCGCCGCCACAAGCTCCTAAGAAGAAGGTTGTTCGCGGTTCGGATGGCAAGGTGAAGTATGAGATCTCAGAGGAGTAACGCATGATCCGACAAGCGGTTGCTGACGCCTTCAAGTTGGATCTGCTTCGACGTTTGGTGTCGGACGTCTTCAGAATGGCGCTCTACACTGATGGTGCTAACATCGATCAGAGTACGACGCATTACACGACCGATGGCGAGGTTTATGGTCCTGGCTACATGGCAGGTGGCATCGTGCTTCAAGGCTTGACGATCGTGCTGGATGGTTCAGTGGCCTTGATGGATTGGGCAGATCCTGTATGGCCAAACGCCAGCATCACGGCACGCGGCGCGTTGATCTACAACTTCACGCAGGCTAACAGAGCAGTTGGCATCATCGACCTTGGGAAGAACTACACAAGCACCAATGGCGCGTTTCTCGTCGTGTTGCCCGAGCCAACTGCTAAGACGTCGTTGATTCGCATCAGCTGAGGAGACCTTCATGTCACTGCTCGTTCCGAACGTTGGTGAGGATGTCATGCTGCAGAACATCCTCAACAAGACGGCCCCTCAGAACGGCCGCTTGAAGCTCTACACCAACAACATCACGCCAGCAGAGACGGACGTCACGGCCACATACACTGAGGCGGCTGGCTTCGGCTATGCGGACATCCTGCTTTCTCCCGCATCGTGGAGCATCACGCCAGGAGCGCCAACCTCGGCAGCGTATCCAGAGCAGACGTTCACGTTCACGGGGGCGCTCGGCAACGTCTACGGCTACTTCGTGCCACAGACGACGAGCACGATCCTCTTGTTCGCGGAACGGTTCACGACCGGTCCATTCCTCATCGCCAACAGCGGTGACCAGATCAAGGTCACGCCTCAGTTCACAGGAGAATAAGCATGCCCCGCAAAGGACAGTGGGTCAAGGTGGGTGGACAGATCGGCATCTGGCATGCTGGTCAGTTCCATCAAGTCAACGAGGCGGGACATACCGTGAAGGTTCGTTCTGTGGATCCTTCTGCCTGTGTGCCCGTCACAGACGTGAAGGACATTCCGGCATCTCGTCGAGCGCATCTCCCCGAGGGCTACAACCCACATACGCGACAGATTGAGGAGAGGAACTAATGGCTGTTCAGGTCATCGCATCTTCGTACACAGACGGCCCGGCATTGACGGCCGCCGCGGCGGCCAGCTGTGTGCCGACTTACTTCCCCACCACTCTGCCCGCTGGCTACTGGCAGATCGGGCGCATCTGGCGCGTGACACTGACGGGCCGCATCTCCGTCGCGGTCACGACGCCAGGCACGCTGCGATGGGATGTGCGCCTTGGTGGCGTGGTCGCGGCCGACACGCTGGCGGTCCTCGGCAACATCGTTGCGAAGACCAACGTCGGTTTTCTGCTCACTGGGTTGCTCACGTGCCGTGCAGTGGGGTCTGGCACGTCGGCGAACATCATGAATCAGTGGAGGCTGACGACGGAGGCTTCCATCAACACCGCAGTTCCAACGACAGGCCCTGGTCCTGGTGGCGCGAACCTCCCGTGGAACACGGCGCCGGTGGTTGGCACGGGCTTCAACAGTCAATCGGCGTTGACGTTGGACATCTTCTTCACGCAGACGGTGGCCACTGGATCGATGACTGTGCATCAGGCGATCATCGAACAGTTGACACCCTAACGGGGGACACGATGCCGGTGATCCTACCGTCACTGCAAGATCCTACAGATCTCGTGGTTCAAGGTTTGCAGTTGTCGATTCCTGATGAACCTTATCAATGGGAATCATACTGGTCGCCGCTCATCAGCGATCCGCCCGATCGTTTGCCGAACGTTGTCTTCAGTCAAGTTACACTCCCATATGAAACTGGGATGATGGAAATCTCAACACGTCGGTTCAGCGCACGAGTGTCTAATCCAGCTATCGGCCATGGGATTCGCGCGAATGCCTGCGTCTGCACGCCGACCGGAGCGACCATCCCAGTGCAGCTCGGCCAGCAGCTTGGGCTCAAGAACGACATCGGGCAGACGACGGTTCAGTTCTTGCTGAGCGGCATCACGAAGGACGATACGGGCGCGCCGCTGGGCAACTGTCGCGTGGTGGTGTTCGAGACGGCACGACTTCAGATAGACGGAGCACCTATCGTAGTTGAGACCGTCTCCGATGGCAGCGGCAACTATGCGGTGATCGTTCCCATGAACACCGCATATCAAGCCATCGCCTACAAGCCGGGCTCACCGGACGTCGCAGGCATCACTCGCAACGACTTGGTCCCAGTCGCCAATGGCTGACATCTTTCTATATTCGGGGGAGCCTAACCCAAACGACATCAAGCTCTCCGATCCCACGGTGCTTCGCGGTGGAGTGGTCGTCTACTCTTACACGGGCACCGGCGGCATCATCTTCGCTGGAGCGGCGGCTTACAGCGAGGCTTGGGCTTATGCAGGTGCAGGTGGCATCGCGTTTGGTGGCGATGCTGCAGTTACAGAAACGTGGGCATATGCAGGTGCAGGTGGCATCGCGTTTGGTGGCGATGCTGCAGTTACAGAAACGTGGGCATATGCAGGTGCAGGTGGCATCGTCTTCGCTGGAGCAGCGACCTATGCTGAGGCTTGGGCATATGCAGGTGCAGGTGGCATCATCTTCGGCGGCGCTGCTGCCGCATCCTACGTGCCTGGCATCATTGTCTATGCCTACACTGGCTCTGGCGGCATCACGTTTGGCGGTGCAGCTCATTATGTTGGGCCGACAGCAGTCGTCATAGATAAGTCTGGCGGTTACTTCCGTCGTCGTTACCACATGGAAGTGCATCTGGAGGGCGTCGAAGCACAGCTCTCCATTGGGCAAGTCTCTGTCATCGCCAAGACTTCTGCATCGATCTCTGGCGTTGAATTGCAGACGAGCGTCGGTCAGGTTGCGGTTGATGCAGTCGCGCTTCTTGGCTTGGACGACTTGAAGGTTGCTGCTGACATTGGTCAAGTTCACATCGTGGCATCGGTTCGTACTGCTGTTGTTCTTCCGTTTGTCATATCTGGCAAGATGGGGCAAGCGGAAGGACAAGTCTTGGTTCGTGCGCAGGTCGAAGGAAGAAGCGTCACTGCTCAGATAGGGCGTGCATCCGTCGTGATCGGTGAAGATCTTGTAGAGCAGGAGCTTGATGAGATCTTGTTCTTGCTGGAAGTTGCATGAAGGAGAAGGATCACCAAATGACCCAGCCTCAATCAATCGTCGCTCAGTTGGTCATCGTCTTGAACGCTGACGGAACTCTCGGCGTCAATGGACCCATCGAGAACAAGATGTTGGTCTATGGCATGCTTGAGATGGCAAAGGATGCCATCAGAGATTTCAACACACAGGCGGCGAAGAAGATCATCGAGCTGCCGGCTGGCACGACGCTGAGACCAGTGCCGCCTCCGAATGGGAGATCCGGTGGCTAGAAAGAAGATCACCCAGCTCACGGCGCACGCAGCGCCAGCACTGACCGACATCTTACCGATTGTCGATTTGAGTGGAACTGCAACTACAAAGAAATCAACTATCACTCAAGTGCTGTCACCACTGGTTTCCGCTTCTTATGCAGTCACCTGGACTGCTGTGAGCGTGAATCCGGCTATTGGTGATGGCACGTTAGTGGGGTTGTTTCTCCAGGTCGGAAAAGTCGTCGACTTCAGCATCACGATGATTGTAGGGTCGACTACAACCTTCGGCACTGGTGCTTGGATCTTCACGCTGCCAGTTGTCTCGCTCGCGATGACGGTGTCGCGCCCGGTGTTTCAGGCATATGCACAGACCGCCGGTGGTGTCCCATTCATGGGGCTGGCGCGGGCCTCGAACACGACAACGTTCCGCGTGGTGGCGGAAGGTAGTGTCTACTTTGATTTCGATTCGCCGTTCGTCTGGGCATCGGGCGACTTCTTCAACGTGTTCGGTCGTTATTGGGCAGCATGATCTACGTCAAGCGAAACGGCGTAGTGATCTCTGAGCTGTTGAGCGTTACTTCGTCCGATCAGCGTCGCGCACAGATTGACAGAACGACGCACTCGGAGACGACCGATGCCAAGCAGATGAGCATCATGGATCGTGGTTTCTTGTCGTTTGAGATCAACTACATCGCGATCGATCCAACGCATCAAGGACTCATAGACTCTCTGGCAGGGCTGAGCGAGGACATCTTCACGTTCGACGATGGCAACGGTGTGGTGACTTCATATGGCATGGTTCAGAGCTTCAAGTATCAATCGTCGCCGGTCGACGCGCCGATGCGGGTCAGAGTCGACGTCTTGTTGATTGCCGAGCCGCCGAACTTGCTGTTGCAAGAGAGCGACAGTGAATTGTTAACCGAAGACATCGAAGATTTGGAGCTGGACTTATGAGTTCAAAACTGTACCCAGAAGGCAGCGGCGGCGTTCACAGCGTTTATGAAAGCGGAGTTTTGAAGTTCAAGAACCACGCTGGAGTAGTCATCTTCTCCGTCGATCCTGCCGCGCAGAGCGTTGGAGGAATGGGCGTGCAGGGCACGAAGGAGGTCTCGTTGTCGGTGTCGACCGCGACGAACACGGCGTCGTCGTCTGCTGATCCTACCTTGGTCGGTGGCCGCATCTTAGGCTGGCGTCCCAACTCAGGCGGCAACTCCATCTATCAGATTCGAAGTCTCGTGCTGAACGCTAATGGGTCGGTGACTGTCTTGATGAACGCCAATCCAACAGTGGCGTCCGCCGTAGTCGTCGCGGTCGTAGCATTGCCATGAGGATCAAAGGCCCTGTCTTTCCTTCGTTCGAGGATGCGGCTGGACCTTCGCGGCGCATGCACAAGCAGTGGACGCCTGGGAGTCACAGTCCGAACAAGCTGCTGCGAAACCTGCGGCAACAATGCCGCGAGATCCTCGACTCGAATGACCATCAGATCATCTCAGTCGGTGACAGGGTCATCAGGATGTGCTTGAACGAACCGCAGCCTGAGTGGTCCGCGCTTCACCTCATGGCCACGGCGCTCAAGATCTCCAAGGAGGAGAAGCTCCCTTGGACGACGTGCATGTTGGTGATCTTGGACAAGTATGAACTGGTCGACAGAGAATCGAGGGAGGAAGATGCCACGCCAAGCGGAAGAGATCAAGGTGGTTCACGCATCCGCGGACTACTACGAAGCATTGTGCCGCGCGCGCTTCGTAAAGGCGATGCGCCTGCTTCAGTCGCAGACAAGCCTCAGCGCGCTGGCTATGGCGTTGGTCAGCGTGCGTCGGGGTTCGAACCTAGTGGATCGCGCCGAGATCATCAAGGCGTTGGAACCAATGAAGCATGTCATGATTGATGCATTCATGCGCGGTGGCAAGCTTGGCGCCGATCATTTGAAGAAGGCACTTGGCTAAATCACCGATTCGCTTTCGCTTTGATGACAAGGCGGCCGCCGCCGTCAAAGCCGCCGAGAAGATGGCGGCGAAGATGATCGTCGAGATCAGCAAGGAGACGGAAAAGGCGATTCGTAATTTGATCGCTACTGCCATTCGCACCGGCATCCCGCCCGCAGAGGCGGCGCGCACCATTCGTCCCTTGATCGGATTGACGTCGGCGCAAGGCCAGGCGGTGATGAAGTATCGCGAGCAGCTGATCGAGTCTGGTCTCAGCAGAGAAGTGATCGACAAGAAGGTGGACAGATACGCTGCTGAAAAGCTCGTTGAGCGTGGCGACAACATCGCTCGCACGGAGATCCTCGATGCGCTCAACGAGGGTCAAAAGGAAGCGTGGGAACAGGCACAGGATGCTGGGCTGCTCTCCGAGAACGCCACCAAGGAAGTCATACTGGCGGTCGATCCTTGTGAGATCTGTGAAGGCATCGCCGCCGAAGGCCCGGTGCCAATCAGTCAAGACTTTAGTGAAGAAGGACCACCGTTTCATCCCCGATGTCGTTGCACGATTGCGATTGGAACACCATGAAGCGTGGACGACCGATGAAGTCCGAAGCATCGAAGTTGAGCGAGCGGGTCACGTTCGCCTTGACGAAGGAGGAGACGGACCAGCTCATCCGTAGAGCGCGGAAGGACCGGATGGATGTTGGTCCTTGGATCCGTAACCAATTGAAGCACTTAGGGATTTTGGTATCCCGAAAATACAAAACCCAGCAACCTGTGTAATAGTGAGGAGCGTTCCCATGCCAGCACTCGTCCCAGTCGTCGACAGACTCGAAGATGCCCCAGAAGCCGCGCGAACGTTCTACGTCGCGAGGGAAGGCAAGTTTCACCTCGAACTGAACGGCGCTCCCGTTGGATTCGTTCCAGCGGCGGACCTCGCTGTCGCGAATGGTCGTGTGGTGGAGTTCCGCGACAACAACGTCGCGCTCACCAAGAAGGTCGCGGACCTTGAGCCTATCGTCGCCAAGTTCAAGGACATCGATCCGGAGAAGGCGCGCGAAGCCCTCGCCGCTCAGGCTGCACTCGCCGCGAAGGGCATCACGAAGCCAGATGACGTCGCTGCAGCCATCAAGTCGGCGGTCGATGCCAGCATGGCAGCGCACGTGAAGCCACTGCAGGATCAACTGACGTTGGTGACGACGACTGCTGTCGCTGAACGGAAGCGTGCGGATGAAGGCACGCTACGGAGCGCGCTGTCGGACAAGTTCAACAAGGCTGGCGGCAAGCCGGAAACGTTTGACTTTGTCTTTGGCAAGGCGCAGTCCACGTTTGGCGTCACTGATGGCGTCGTCAAGGCTGCAGCGAATCAGTTCAGCGCTGACAGGCCGAGCGAGCCACTTTCGATCGACGAGTGGATGACGCGGCAGATCAAAGAGACGCCGTGGGCGTTCAAGGAGTCGGGTGGCGGCGGCGCAGCACCTGCTGGCGGTGGTGCTGGTGGTGCTGGCGGCGGTCGTCCTGGCGTATCCATCTTGAAGGATCCGACGCCGCAGCAGCTCGGCGACCCCGCGAATTCTGCCGCCATCAAGGCTGGTAAGATGCGGGTGGAATACAGTCAGCAGGCGTAGAGCCTGGGCTGGCTTGATCTCTGACGTCTGCGGGGTTCGGTGAATCCCGCAGGCGTGCTCCGGTGGAGCGGGGTCAAGTAAATAGATGAGGACGGCGTCCAGTGGACGCGTGTCCTGGCCATCCTCGGCGGGGATGTGACCCGGCTTCGGTGAAGTCGCTTGGTGACACGGAACCTGTTATCAAGAGGAGACTGCACACATGGCCGGAGCAATTGTCACAACCAACATCTTGGGCACCACCGTCTCGATGGGTCTCGCGACCCTTCGTGAGAGGCTGGCGCTCGTCCACATTGCCAACAAGGATTACGAGCAGGAGATCACGGCGGCGAAGCGCTTCGCCACGGTGAACATCACCATTCCTGCCGTGGTCGCAACGCGAGCCGTCACGCCCGACGTGGTTCCGCCTGCGGTTACCGCCGTCACACCGACGTCCGTTCCGCTCCAGTTGACGGAGTGGCGAGAGGCGCCGTTCGCGATGGATGACAAGGGGCTGTCCCAGGTCGATCGCGGCATCCTGCCGATGCAGGCGGCCGAGGCGTCGAAGGGGCTCGCGAACTACATCGAAGACTTCCTGTGGGGCAAGCTGGCGCTCAAGATCTATGGCTACGCCGGCACCGCGCTGGTCACGCCGTTCTCCACGGATCTGTCTGCTTATCTTGATGCTCGCGCGATCGCGAACCGTCAGCTGATGGACATGGAACCACGCTTCGCCGTGCTCGACACAAATGCAGAGGCGAACGCCCTCGGGCTTCGCGCCTTCCAAGATGCGAGCTTCGGCGGCGGCACGGACGTTATCATCAATGGTCAGATCGGCCGCAAGCTGGGCGCACTCTGGCTGATGTCGCAGCGTGTGCCGACTCACGTCGGTGGCACATACACCACGGGCACGACGGTCACGGGCGTGAATGCGATCGGCGCAACGGTCATCGCTCTCTCTGGCGGTGCGACCGGCACGCTCATCGCGGGTGACATCATCGGGATCGGCGCCTACACCTACAACGTCGTGAGTTCCGTTGGTGGTGCGACGCCGTCCTCGGTGACCATCACGCCTGGGCTGTTCGCAGCCACTGCGGGCGGCGAGGCCATCGTTGGCCGAAACAGCGGCAACAACTCGTTCGTCGCGAACATCCTCATTCAGCGTGATTGTCTCGGCTTCGCGATGGCGCCACTGCTCGACACCGAACAGGTGCCAGGCGCGACGCTGCAGGCAATTGCGATCGATGAGATCAGTGGCTTGGCTCTCCGACTGGAAGTCAGCCGTCAGTACAAGCAGACGCAGTGGGCGTATGACGCGCTCTTCGGAGCGACTGTCGTCCGTGACAACGCGGCTGTCTGGATCGCCGGCTAGTCCGAAACGTGATGGGGCGATCCAAATTCCTGGATCGCCCCCTCCTCTTTCATCAGTGCTTCATTAAAGGAGACACGTTCATGGGCGACACTCGGAATTATCCAGAAGGACGCGGAGTGGTCAAGGCTCGCTATATCAAGGATGTCTTGGTTACGTTCGGCATCGCGCAGATGGCGCGAACGCGACTCACGACGGCTCAGGTCAATGCTGGTGCCACTTTGCTTCCGGCTCTCCCTGGCGTCAAATGGCGGCTGCTCGATTGGGCGATGATTGCGATCGGCGGTGCAGCGACAACGGCAACGTCCATCAACATTCAAGGAACGCGCGCTGCTGCAACGGTGCAGCTTGCTGCTACCGCCGTCGCTGCGCTGACGCAGAGTGCTCACGTTCGAGCAGGTGCCGCCAACGCTGTGATCTTGGCCGACGGCGCATCGTTCACGCAGCTTGATGCAAACACCGCGGTTCGCGGTATCACCGTTGGCGCCGCCATGACCGTGGCGACTGCGATCGACTTCTTGCTCAACTACGTGGCTGACCCGGCCTAGTAACATGCCGGTCTCCACGCTGGTAACAACAGCTGGTTCGGCGAGCGCCAACGCTTACTGCGACCTGGCGTTCGCCGAGCAATACCAGCTCGATCGGCCTGCGGTTGGCACCACTTGGTCGGCGGCTACCGCAGATCAAAAGAATGCATCTATCCTTTGGGCGACCAAGTTGATGGATGCATTGTGGATCTGGGAGGGGTTCCCAACTGATGCGATTCAGGCGCTGCTCTGGCCTAGACATGGCATCTTGAAGCTCAACGGATGGGAGTATGTCGACATACATACGATCCCTGTAGAGCTTCAGCGTGCGACAGCAGAGTATGCTCGACAACTCTTGGCGAGTGACTTGGCCGGCACCTCTGACATCGAGACGTTGAAGATCACGTCGATGAAGGCAGGCCCGGTGGCATTTTCGTTTGGTTCTGGCGTTACAGCGAAGCCTGTTCCGGACACGGTGTTTACGTTGATCCCGCCGTCATGGGGTTATCCGCGTGGACGCAACATGGGAGTTCGACCGTTGGTGAGGGCATGATGATCAGAACCTCAATCGCTCGTAGAACAACGAACGTCACTTCAGGCCAAGCGGCGCTTGAGATTTTGGCTGGAACCAAAGGTTGCTTCTTGCGTGAGTTGCATATCATCTTGGCAGCAGCGACTGCAAGCACCTACGGTTTCGGTCGTCCTGCGGCAAAAGGCATCACGCCAACGACGCCTGTAACCAATCTTCTGGAAGGTCCAGGATTTGGCGTCAAGGTAGCTGAGGTAAAGACGGCACTTGCGTGGGGCACCGGACCAACAATTCCATCGGAGTTCTATCGTCGGGTTGGTTTTCCTGCAACGATCGCTTCTTTCGTTTTGTGGGAGTTTCCTGGACAGGGATTGTTCATTCCTGCCAACGGTTCCATGGTGATTTGGAACTTGGCGCTGAACGGCGTCGTCGACGCCAACCTCGTGACGGAAGAATTGCTGTAGAGCATCATGAGTCTTTTGGGCGGTCTCGTAGCGGTGGCGAACAGCTTGACTCAGAGTCTTGGGTTGCAGGCTGACGTTACCTATCGTCGCTATCTGCATTCGGATGGTGCAGGCAAGCGGTTCTACGAAGCAGGCGTCGTTCGTAGAGCCATCTACATGCGCGACGTGAAGAAGGTGATGACGTTTTCTGGCGAGCTTGCGGTCAGCAATGCTCAGGTTGTGTTTCTGGATCCGACGATCATCAATGAATTCGATGAGATTGTTTTGCCGAGCGGAATGACGCAACCGATCATCGGCACAAGCGCGTTTGTCGATGTCAGCAACGGACCGATCTTGACTGAGATCTTCTTGGGCGGAAAGTGAGATCGCTGATGCCAAGCATCTTCCGTGGCGCCGATAATGCCATCAGAGACATCAAGAAGCTCCGTCTGTTTGCACCTGACGAGTTCGGTCGCGCTCTCTATCAAGAGGGACAGATTGAGCTGAAGGAAGTCAAGCGGAGCACTCCTGTCAAGACGGGGGCCCTTCGTGCGAGTGAGGGCATCACCCAACCGCAGCGGCAAGGACGCCGGATTTGGGTTGAGATCTTTGCTGGCGGGCCCTCGGTCACGTATGCCTTCATTGTGCATGAGGATCTCGAAGCGTTTCATGCGGCAGGTGAAGCGAAGTATATCGAGCGTCCATTGACCGAGAGCGCGCCGCATCTGCCGGCTCGCATCGCTGCACGGATCAACTTGAACAGGGCGCTATGAGATGGCGAGCACATTTGTTCCGGATCTCATCGTCTTGCTTGAGGGAGCAGGGCTCGGACTTGCATACGGGACGAACCTCTTCGAGGGTTCGAAAGTTGTGCTTCCAGATGGCGTTGGTCCTTTCGTCTCGATCATTCGTACTGGCGGGTTGGGTGCTGAAGGGACTCACAATTCCCCTGACGTGCCTGCTTATGAGCGTCCGACTGCTCAGCTCGTTGTCAGAGCATTGGACTACAAGGCCGCTGAAGCATTGGCTGACGTCATCTATGCGTTGTTCTATGGCATCGGCAATCAGAAGATCAACGGAACGTGGTGGCGTGAACTTAATCCACGCTCTGAACCGTTCGACTTGCCGCCCGATGAGAAGGGGCGGCCAAGGTTCGCATTCAATCTTGACTGTGTGAAGAGAGTTTCACCCGCTACGAGCTAAGGAGATAGCTACATGCCTGCTACAGTAACGTCGAAGCTCATCGTCAGTCTCACGTCAATCCTGGCCGATGCCAAGGGATTGGCCTCCGCACAGGCCTCGATTGAAACGGGGATCAACAAGGCCTTGGCGTCTGGCACTGGCGCCGATCAGTGCGATCGCGTCTATTCCGAGAACGACAAGTCGATCTCGGTCGCCTATGATCTTGACCTGTCGGGTGCGCTCCTTGACGCCTTCGGCGTGGCAGCGGTCTTCGCGAAGGTGAGGGCGGTGATCGTTGTCGCGGATCCGCTCAACACTGGCAACATCGTCATCGGAGGTGATGCCGCGGCCTTCCTGATGGGCTTCGGTGCTGTTGCGCATACCTTCTTCGTGCCGCCCGGCGGTGTGTTCCTGGCGTTCGCGCCAGCTGCGGCGGGCTACGCTGTCGTGGCAGGGACGGGCGACATCCTGCAATTCGCTCCCTCGGCGGGAACGCAGGTGTTCGACTTCGCCATTCTCGGGACTAGCGTCTAACGGGTGGGTGGTCGTCCAACGAGCAGTTCTATAACCTGAGGAGATACTTTCATGTCGAATGCCGTCACAGCAACAGGGATTCTGATCAAGAGGGCCCCGTTTGCGACGCCTACCGCCTTTGTGACAATCGGGGAGATCACCGAGATCGATCCGGGCGGCATGTCTCGCAACAAGATCGAAACGTCGACGCACAACGATGGTTCGGAGAGCCACATTCTGGGCATCCTGCGCCAGTCCGATCCGACGTTCAAGATCAACTACGTTGCCGCCGATGCCAGCCACATCAATCTTCTGGCTGACATGGCGAACAACGTCAAGAACGCCTGGCAGATCCTGTTCCCCTCCGGCAAGACGCGGACGGGATTCGGGTATGTCCAGCAGTTCAAGTTCGACCCCGCGCCGGTCGACGCCAAGCAGGGTGCATCGCTCGCGATCACCTGGGCAGGTCCGGTCACCGAGGCGTAGTAAGTCAACCAGTCGTAACAAAGGAGAGAGCCAATGCCCCAGACATTGCTCTCTGCGGCCCAGATCATTGCCGCAGAGGATCTATCGCATGAGGATCTTGAGATCTCCGAGTGGGGAGGAACGATTCGTCTTCAGCAGATGACCGCTGAAGAGTCAATTGCGTTCACCAAGGAGCTGAAAGAGGTCAACGCGACGTACGGCTACGACGTCGGCATGTTCTTGATGCTGATTCACTCCGCGCGGGATCTCAAAGGCAATCGGATCTTCACGGTGGACGACCTGCCAGCGCTCAAGAAAAAGAGCATCGCCGTCTTGATGCATCTTCAGCGCAAAGCGCTGGCATTGAATCGTGCGGGTTACTCTGAAGAGGTGGCCCTAAAAAAGGGCTAGAGCGGGGCGGCGATCGCCGCTTCGCTTACCGCCTTGCGCGGCGACTCGGGTTTCTGGACGTGGATGCGATGCTTGCATCCATACCAGCGTGGAAGTTTACCGAGTGGAAGATATTCGAGGATCTCGATCCAGACTTGCCGTATCGTGTTGATTGGGGCTTGGCACACGTTGTTCAAGCCATCATGCGAAACGGCAAGCAACTGAAGGAGTTCATGTTGCCATTCGGCGATTCAGACGCCACTGGCATCATACCTCAAACGATCGAGTATCAAGAGATGGTGATCGACGCGTGGGTGAAGACGAACAATGCGATCGTGAAGCGAAGAGAGGGCGCTGGTAGTGGCTGACATCGCCCCAATCAAAGGGCTCATCGAGCTTCAGGATGACTTCACGGGTCAGCTGGGCATTGCTGAAGCTGCGCTTGGTAACTTTACACGAAACAATCAAGAGAGCTTGAAGGCAGTTGCTGGAGCTGCAGGGCTCGTCGTTGCTGCACTCGGCGCGGTTACCATTGCCGTCATTGCATTGGGCAACCGCGGTTCTGATGTCAATGATGTCAGAGCGACGCTTGAACATTTCGTTGGCACTGCTGAAAAAGCAGAAGCCACGATGGAAGCGTTGCGACAGGGCACCAAGAATACCGTTGACAATTTCACGCTCGCCAAAGAGGCTGCTCATCTTCTGAGCGCGGGCGTCAAGCTCACGACGGAAGAGTTTGGCACATTGGGCCAAGCGGCCTTTGTTCTACAGAATCGCGGCCTTGGACCGACGAAGGAACAACTCGGACTGATCTCGGATGCCCTCGTCACTGGGCGCACGCGTGCTTTGGCGATGTCGCTTGGCGTCATCGACAATACCAACGCGATGGAAGATTACGCCAAGAGCATCGGCGTAACTGTAGACCAACTCTCTGATGCAGGCAAGGCTGAAGCTAAACGCATCGAAGTGATGCGGCTATTGAAGGTCGCAGTCAAGGATGCTGGTGAACAGGCGCGGGACTTTGGTGAGCAATTTGAGGCAGCACAAGCTGCGATCACCAACTGGGTTGATGATCTTGGCGGTGCGATCGCGGAGTCAAAGGTATTCAGTGCCGCCTTCAAGAGCGTCGAAGAGGCGCTCAAGGATGCGTTCGGCGACGGCGGTCAAGAAGCGATTCAACAGATCGTTCACGCCATCGAGCAGGGTGCAATCGCCGTGCTGGGGTTCGCCAGCGACATGCTCGTCTTGGCCAAGATCGCTGACAACGTTTGGAACGGCATCAGGACAGTCGTTCTTGCCGTCGAGACCGTCATCGTTGGCACTGCCACTGCAGTCGCAGAACTCGGCAACACGTGGGTCCGCGTTGGATATGCAGTTGGTCTCGTCAGCGATCAGACCGCTGCATCGATGCAGGACACGACGACAGCGCTGGAAGAGATCACCAAGGGTCTGGCGATTCAAACCGCAGAGGCGGCGAAGGCGACTGTTGCAACTTCTGAGTTTGACAATAACATTGACAAGCTACGATCGACACTTGACAAGACTCAACAGTCGATGATCGCTGCTTCCAATGCTACGATGGACACAGGAAAGACGAACGAGGTCCAGGTCAAGGGGCTCGAGAAGCTCGCTGCGACGCAAGAGCAGGTCAATCAGAAGATGGTGAATGCGACCAAGGTGCAACAAGCCTTGGAAAAGAGCACGAAGGAGTTGAATGAGAACAGCGGTCTGACATTCAGTCGTGAAGCATTGAAAGAACAACTGGACAAGTATCGCGAACTGCAGGGTGAGGTCAGAAATTATGGTAGGTCTGTTTCTGACGCCGTCATGGATGCTGCCAGCTCGATCCAGATTCTGGACAAGTCTTGGGTGACCGACGCCGACATCGCGGAGGCGACGATCAACAAGACGACGGTCATGGTGCGAACACTCTCAGGTGAGCTGATCACCTTGATGGAAGCACAACGACGTCAACAGCAGGGGTTTTCTTACCAGGTGGAACCCATCGATCAGTTCACGATCGACAAGACGCCAGGTGGTGCTGATGCGCTGCTCAAGGAGCTGTTGTATCTCAGTCAGAACATTGAGACGATGCGGATGACCATCAAAGATCAACGAGATCAGAACAACTACTTTCACGCCCTGGCCCGCTACAACGTCTTGCGGGATGCCTACAATCTTTTGATCTCCCAGTCGAAGAAGAAGCCTGCCTCGTTCGAAGAGGGCGGCACGGTCATGGTCGGTGAGCGCGGGCCTGAGATCGTCAGGCTCCCCATCGGCGCGACCGTCTACCCCACTGGTATGATGCCGATCCCCCAGGATGGCATGGCGGGCGACGTCGTGTTCTACAACACTTGGCAGGTCAATGGAACTGGTGCTGATGTGGCTCGCGACGCGAGCAGAATCATCATGCGTCAGCTGAAGAATGCACGTCAATTTGGTTCGGCTTAAGGAGCAGTCCACATGTCCGCACAAGGTTGGAACGAAACACTCATCACGGCAACGACAGATGGCGCAACGCTGACAGCCGCGGCTGCGGCCACAGCACTGCCAGCTCAGGCGAGGGTCACGCTGAAGCCGAACTTTTTCTACTACATCGGCCAACAGATGATCGTCAAGGCCGCTGGACGAATCTCATCGGTCATCACGACGCCAGGCACCGCACGATTTGACATCCGCTTCGGTGCCTCCATCGTGTTTGACGGACTGGCGGTTCTGTTGGACACGGTGGCGGGCCATACGACGGAACACTGGCATCTTGAGATCTTGATGACGTGCCGTGCGATTGGTGCGACGGCGAATCTGTTCGGACAGGGTCGATGGGAGTGCCAAGACATCCTTGGCACGCCTGCTGGCACGCCGCGTGGCGGCATCGTGGCGATGCTTCCATGGAACACAGCGCCAGCGGTTGGTGCGAACTTCGACTCTACCGTCTCGCAACAGGTTGACATGTTCTTCACGCAGACCGTCGCGACTGGCAGCATGACGGTTCATCAGTTCTCAGTTCAGGCGATGAATTAGATCGATGCCGCTCTTCGGACCTGGATTCCCAGATCGCGGTCCTGGACGCTCAGACCAATGGCCTGAGACTGGGCCAAAGATCCACAATCTCACCCCCAACTCCGATCGAGTTGCTGGCGGAGCCACCGTCACGATCACTGGGGTGAGATTCACATCAGATCCTTCGGGATTGACGCCTCTCGGTGGAAGCACTTGGATCCGAGTCTTTTTTGGTTCTGTCGAAGCAGCACCATCCTCAGTCATCTTCAATGGTTCATTTGACTTTTCAGTCGTTGTTCCTCCTGCGGCTGGTCTTGAACCTGGCACTTTCGATGTGCGGGTCATCTTCGGCACCCAAGAAGATACGCTCGTCGATGCCTTTACTTATTACACGAGTGAGATCACACGGATTGTCCCTCAGTTTGGTCCTCTCGCTGGTGGCACCCCAGTCGTCATCGAAGGGTTCAACTTCATCACAGGATCTACAATCACGTTTGGTGGTTCTCCTGCAACGAGTGTCGTGTTCATTGACTCTGAACACATTGCTTGTGTAACGCCGAGTCATGCCATAGGCTTCGTCGACGTAGTAGTCACTGAACCGAGCGCGGCGACATCGACACTTCGCAACGGGTTCAAATACAATCTGCTCATTCGCGGAGAGGACTTTCGTCGACTGCCTGGCGTCACCATCAAAGACGTTCTCAACAACACACCGAACTCGATGTCGTTTTCTATCGACGGCAACAGTCAAGAACCGGTGTCTGGTGAGCTCATCGAGATGATTGATGTTCACGATGGCAATCGGTTGTTGTTCAGAGGGACGATTCAGACGATCGACCAAGAGTATGAAGGGCTGACGGATCAACTCGTCTGGCGTTGCACCGCTGTCGATGCCATCTGGTTGCTCAATCGACGTCGTCCAGTTGGAAAATATACGAACGTCTCAGCATCGAGCATCGTCATCGATCTGATCAACAAGTTCTCGCAGGGCTTCACCGTCAATCACGTTCAGACGTTGTTGGCACCGATCAGCGTAGAGCTGGACGGCACTCAAGACTTCAGTTCTGCCTTGAACTTGATCGCTTCCGGCATCGGCAGCGGTCATTGGTATGTTGACTACGACAACGACCTGCATTTCTTTCATGTGCCGCCGCCTGACATCAATCCAGTCGTGCCAACGACATCGGGTCCGGGCACTCCGATCACGTTGACGGAGGATGGCGCCATCGGCGGAATGGCGAGCTTCGCCACAGGTTACTACTATGTCCGTTCGACGTTCCTTTATTCGAACGGCGTAGAGTCAAGACTTGGGCCGGTCTCTGCCATCGTCGCGATGAACGGCTTGAACTTCATGCAGATGGATGTCATTCCTCTTGGATCAGATCCAGGTGGCGGCATCACTTGCACAGGTCGGCGTATTTATTTCGGTCGTGGCACTTTTCCGATGCTTCGCGGCTGGAAGATCAACGATAATACGACGACAAGCATCACCGTCTATCCTGGCTTCCCTGTTCCAGCAGTGCCGCCGATCACATATGAAGGCAGTCAAGGCGCGATCATCTCATTGCCTGACGTTCCGCCGACGCCTGGTGCTATTGCAGCGCCGACGGTTGGCATCGTCATTTACGACGGACCACTTCTCAGCGGGACGAATCCACCGCCGCCTGGAGCTCAGACAGGATCTGATGGCAACTGGGTGTTTCAAGCCGCTGCAGTCTATCAGGACGGTAATGAGTCACTGCCGTCACCGTTCTCGAACTCTGTTCGACTTGGTTCAACGCCGCTGTCTGGTGGTCCTGGCATCTCACTGACGCTCAACTTTCCAACGTTCTTGACACTGCCGACGTTTCCGGTGATCAATGGAGTGTCGCCAGCGTTCTATAAGATCTACGCTAAGAAGCTGCCGTCAACTGGTGGCATTCAGGTTGGAGATCCTGCTGAGTTCATTCCACACTTCTGGTGTAACATGCCTTACGGTACGACTGGCGAACCAGAAGTTACGGAGATCGATTATGGCGACAGGCCACGCTTTACCGGTGACACGCCGAGCCTGGTTTGGCCGAATCCTGACGGTCCGTATCTTGAGGATGCCGATCCGCCTGGGGATCTGACAGACACGAATCCGGACCTGCTCCGCAATCCACAGCTTGCGGTGAGCATCGATCGATCGCAACAGCGCAATCGTGTGACGGTGCTTGGCGCTGGCACTGTGACGACAGCTGACGCTGTGACTGGTGAGAGCCAACTATCCGTCGCAGATGTGTCAATTTTTACTGAGGCTGGTGGAGAGATCATCGTCAACGGCAACGTGCTTGTCTACTTTGCGCCTGGCACTGGTCAGGCTGGACCCGGAGACATCTTCCTCACTCAGGTGATCAATGAACCGATTGCAGCAGGATCTGCCATTCGGTTCTATCTGCAGGTTGATGACTTGGCATCGCAGGCTGCGATCGGTGCCATTGAGCTCGACTCCAATGGCAATCCAACCGATGGTGTTCACGAGACGATCATCTCAGATTCATCATTGATTCTTCCGCAGCAGCTCTACATGAGGGCAAATGCGGAGCTTGAGTTGTTCTCTCGACCAATCGTGACGATTCGCTATGCGACGAGAGATCCTAAGACGAAGTCTGGTCAGCGTGTCACGGCGAACATGACCGACCCGCCGTGCATCGGCGACTTCTTGATTCAGGACGTTACAATTGATCAGATCCACGATGAGTCGGATCAATTGCGACCGCGCTACACGGTCGTTGCTTCTTCCGTCAAGTTTGAGCTGAATGATTTGCTCATGCAGATCGTCGAAGGCACGCTTGGCGGTGGAGGCGCATCTGTCTCGACCGGCATGGTTGGGATCGGCGGCATCGGCGGGACTGGTGGCGGCGCTGTGTTCACTGGCAGCGATCATCCGCAAGGCATCATCGAGGCACCAGTTGGTTCTACGTTCATTCGTTCGAATGGATACCGATACTACAAGCAGGGCGGCGGAACGACCCGCTTCGGCTGGTATCCAGACATGGACTACATCAAAGGGCTCGGACTCGGACCGAGCATCCATGGCTTCGTCAACTCGGAAGTTGTCAGCATCACGACGACCGGTGGAGCGATCGGCACGACGGCATGGGCGAACACCAACCCCGGCACGCCTGTCTATGTCGATGTGAATGGAAGGGTCTATCGTCGATTCAACACGAACACGACGATCAACACGAATTCATTTATCAACCCTGGTTCAGCTTGGGCCTTCGATCTTTGGGATGCTGACTTCGACATCGTTGGGCGCATCGCTGTGGCAGACGTTTCGAGCATTCGAATCTTCTTGGCCATCAGTACGGCGGCTATCACCGCACAACCAAACATCGTCACGAATGCGACTCCCTCTTGGCATACCGCGATCGGCTACCGCTCTGATCAAGGTGAAGGCAGTTGGATTGGCATGACGAAGAATGATGCCAACAACCTCAGCTCGACGTCAGGATTGGCCACGGCAGTTGGCGGCGGAACGACGAACCCAACTGAGGTGACGCTCCGCATTCGTTGGCGCATCGAGCGTCCAGGCATCTCACAGCGGACGGCTTACTTCAGCGTGAATGATGGCGAGGAGATTGCACAGACGACCAACGTGCCGACGACGAATCCCTCGAATCCAACGATCTACTTTGGCGGCACGAACTTGATCGGTGCCGATCGGACCTTTCATCACCGCGCCATCTTGATGGCCCTTGGAGATTGATTCATGATTCACTGGTGGCGCATCGTTCGTGAGCCTTCCGTTGCATTGACGACGATGGGCTCTTTCTACATCGACGGAGCATGGTTCTGTTGGACCGTCGAGGATCAGATCCGCGAAGTTCCAGGACAACCTGTCGTCAGCTGGAAAGTTCAGAAGGAGACGGCGATCCCAGCCAGTCGTTACCCCGTGAAGCTGACGATGTCGGGACGCTTCGGGCGTCTGACGCCGGAGATTCTGAACGTGCCTGGCTTCTCTGGCATTCGGATTCATCGCGGCAACTTCAACACCGACACCGAAGGCTGTCCGATCGTCGGCTTCGGCCGCGGAAAGAACATGATCGCTGGCGGCACTTCTAAGCCGTGTGAAGAAGCTCTTGTTGCTGTGCTGAAGAAAACGGAAGCTGCAGGAGAGGTCACTTGGATCGCGATCGAGAACCCCCCAGCCTTCTAAGGAGTGTGTGATGGAAGAACTCATCAATCAACTGACGCAAGCACTTGGCGCCATCCTCGCTGCGGCCCTTGTCGCGCTTGTCGTGCAAGGACTCCGCAAGCTTGGCGTTACATTGACGACCGACAAGCAACATCTCTTGGAGACGATCGTCAAGCAGGGCGTCAGCTACGCTGAAGAGGAAGCCAAGAACTATCTGACCAAGCAAGGTCAGAAGATGGAGAGCACGCTCAAGCAGAAGATGGCGATCGACTACGTCATCAGCAAGCTCCCCAAAACAAGCAGAGATGATGTGGCGCAAGTCATTCAGGCGGTGATGCCGATGGTGCGTCCAACACTCGACCGCGGCACGACAACGACAACCCAGTAGCCGACAACCAAGAAAAGAGGTAGAGCAATGAAACGTCTCAGCATCACATGCATGGTGATCGCAGCCATTCTCATCTTGACGGCCTGCGACAAAGTCAAGTCGCCAGCTGGCCCGTCAGGCACTCCCATCATTACGACGTTCTCAGCCGACGTGTTGACCATCAAGACTGGCAACACCGTCACGCTCCGATGGGACGTGTCCGGCGAGAATACGCAGGTGCGCATCGACCCGATGGTTGGCAACGTGCCGAGCACCGGCAGCACCTCGTTGATCCTCACGGCGACGACGGTGTTCACGTTGAACGCCCGAGCGCCTAACGGACTGTCGGCTCAGCGGAGTCTCACGGTCATCGTCACGCCCTGAGCGTGGCACCGAGACGGGGCGGCTTCGGTCGCCCCTAGGGCGGCGGCGAGCGGGGTTTGCTGGGAGCCTTGCTTCGTCGCTGCCCGCTTTTTACAGGTAGGTTCTTCGATAGGCCGTGCGAAGTTCTTCGAGTGCTTCTTCGAGTGCCGGCTTGTGCTTTTCTTCCGCTTCTTCAAGTTGTCGCACGGCTCGTTTGATCATCATCAACGCCCATTGTCTGTCCGTAAGTCCTTCGGGTAGCGGATCTTTCCATGTCCAGGAATACTTCTTGGCGGGCGGCTTTTCTTCGTCGTCGAAGTTGAAGAGATCTTGCTTCATCGACTATGACGAAGAGATCTCCAAGTAGACTTCTTCCTCTGGAGCATCGTCGCTCTTGGTGACGTCATCGAGCATGTTGACGTCGTCAGTGCTGATGTCGTACACATGAACGATGGCGTCTGACGGATACTTCTTCAGCTCTTCGATCAACTCTCTCACGGTCATCATTATTTCTCTCCGAAGTAACCAAGCGCCTTCGCTTCGGCGAACGTCCGCACTGACGCGGTCTCGATCTCACGCCAGTCCATTTCCCAGTCGTCTGCGATCTTCTGTTGATCAATCTCTCTCGCGGCATTGATCGCGACTCGATAGGCGGCAGCGAACAGCGCGAGGTATTCCGCCTCCGTCCACTTCGCTTTACCCTTGGCGACGTCGATTCGACTCATCTGCCACCATCGATTCGGATACCGGCAGGCTTGGCCCTTGACCGCGGTAGGCTGGTCTTGGCAGCCTGCTCCAGCCTGCCAGAGACTCGAACGATTGGCGGTCTGGAGTCTAGCCTGGACCCGAATCGAACGCCCCTAGGCAGGTGGTAGACCAGGCAGCCGCAGCCTTCGCGAGCTGGCGCGGTCATGGTGACGTTGACGTTGATAATCGTCGCTGTGGCTGAAGTTGGCCTAAGCTCTCTGACGTAGAATCGCGGAAGCTCCGCCGGCCTCTTGAGCACCGGCGTCCACGGCGTAAGCGACGCCTGAAGGATGGCGATTCCCTCGAGCGGCGTCGGCTTCGGCATGGGACAGTTCAGCGTGACGACGAGGCCGATGATGGTGGTTATGCACATGGTTTAGAGCTTGTAGAACCCAATGGGTCCTATCCTCTTGATTGTTGGATGTGCGATGTCGAGTACGAACAAACTACGCAGACCGTACCAGTCGGAGTGGAAAGGTCCGCGATAGTAGAGAGTCCAGCCATTGATTGTCACCGGATCGCTCCGAGGTAGTCTCTGCCGACCGCTGCGGCCTCTTCGACGCAGGCTGCCTCGCGAGCCATGCGAAAGATGCGAGCGAGGATGTAAGGGTCGATGATGAGCATGGTCATGGTGTTTCTCCTTTAGTCACGAGGATCGAGCGGCCACACGTCCTTGTAGTGGACCGGGACTTCTTCGACGCGGGGATTGTTCCCCACGCGAACTGGAACGATGGCAGTCCGGCCGTCAGCGTCTTGTTCGATGAAGAACTTGAACGCCTGACCACCGTTCTGCGAGACTCTCTTGCACTTCTCGGAGATCGCGTCCCACTGTGCCTCGGTGATCAGATACATGAGATCACCACCAGCAGCAACATGATGACGCCTCCGCCGATGCCGAACCAGCGGTCTGCATCTTCGCGGCGTTGAGTGATCGTAGTCATGCTCTTATCATACGCTAGATTCGTGCCAGCTGTAAAGCACCGAATTGTTTAGGTGTTTGAGCTGCTTTCGTCCACAGAGCCTACGCTTTTGAGCTGCTCGGTTACGCTTTCGGCGGGTGGTTCTATCGTGGAAAGCGACACCCAAACGACGACCTCGACGAACGCGCCATCATGCATTGGATTCACGGTGCCGTATGGATGCTCAGCAACGCCAACCATCTTCGCTGCTGCCGTGCGGTAGAGCGCCGCGCGTCGCTTTGCCACCTGTCGAGCGTCGTAGACTTCGCTCATAGGGCCGTCTCCACGTTCTTCAGCGTAAAGCCGATCTTGTCGAGTGCTTCGACGAACTGTTGCAGCGTCACCTTCTCGTCATCGACGTAGCAGCGAAGAAGTCCAGGCACGAAGTGCGGCAGGCACTTCGGCTTGACGGAGAGGGTGCTGCCATCTTCCCACTCCCAGACTGTGCGATCGAACGGCGTCTGTTCCCATGGGTAGTCAGCAGATCCGATGGGCTCGTAGTGACGCTTGACCTTGAGGTTCATGCGACGTGCCCATCCTCCAGCATGACGGACACGTCGCCGGCGTCTGAGGTGACGTATTCCATCCAGACCTGTGCACCAGCCTCCGCTGCCTGTTCTGCGACGAGCTTGAGGCTGTCATCGTCGAGCAAGTTCCCGTTTCTGATGAGCAGCACCTTGAGCGTCGGGTTGAGGGCCAGGCCGATGGCGATGCTTACGCGAAGTTGAACGCTCGCCGAGACTTCGGCCAACGGAAGTCCTTCGAACGTGACGCCGTCGTCCGTGAGGCCGAGGCCGGCGACTGGGAACTTCGCGCCCTGGAGCTTCGCCGCCTTGTCAGCGTCGAGCTGCTCGAGCTTCTTGGTCAGCTCTGCGACGAGCGCCTGGTGGTTCATGACCTCTTGCTCTTGCACCAACCACGCTTGGTTATGTCGAGCGTGCGTGTTCTGGACGTCGAGGTCGGTGAACTTGCTCGCCAGCGCGACGGAGTCTGGCACGGCCGCAAGCGTCTTGACTGCGACAACTTTCAGATCCGCCAGCGCCGCCATCTTGGCATCGACCTCGATGTCACACGCCGCCTGTTCCGCGTCAAGTTGATCGAGCTGTGCTCTCAGTGTCTTGATCTTTTCCGCCATCAATGTGCGATCTTTCTGCAGGCTCTCGATCGACTGCTCCATCTTGGACGCGGCGCGATCGGCCTCAGCAGCGGCCTGACGAAGCTCTTCGGCTCGACGGATCTCGTTCGACACCTCGTCGATCGGCATGATCGTGATCTCGTAGATGCCCTGCGGCGTCGCATGGTGCGGCAGGTTGTCAAGTCTGCTCTCGGCCAACGTCACCGTCTTCTTTTCCATCGCGCGGGTGTCGAACAACAGTCTTCGTTGATCGTTGATCAGTCCGAAGTCGAGGTTCACGAGGCGGCGCAGGATCTCGTTCTGAGCTGGCGGCTTCTCTCTGCTGAAGGCGAGCGGATCGAACGTCAGCTTGCCGTAGAGCTTGTCGAGCAGCGCCTGCGGCGAGGGATACTTCGCGCCCTCTCTGTTCGTGACGACGAGCACCGACTGGGTGGAGGTCCAGACCATCTTGGAGTCTGCCGCGCCTGGCACATCTTCCACCTGTTCGCGATAGAATCGGCGAGTGACGATGTAGTCGCCGAGGTCGACGGTGACCTTGGCCTCCGACTGGCCTGTGCGGATTGGCTGCGTTGGAACCAGGTCGTTGCCGCCGAGCGCGTAGGCGATGGAATCAAGCACCGATGACTTGCCGGAACCGTTCTTACCGCCGATCGTGACGAGAGAGCCGTCAGGCGCTGGCGTGACTTCAACCGCGCTGAGCCGCTTGACGTTGGAAGAGCTGAGACGGACGATCTTCATGGGGTCTCCTTCGCCAGAGTTTTCTGGCAATTCTTGCAGCTATCGTTTGGCGGTGCAGCGCCAAGCAGTCGTGTGTTGGCTGGCAGCGGCGTCTGAATGCAAAGCGAGAGTCCGCTGCGGAAGAAGTGCCACTTGCCGAGCATGGCCCAGCCTTCCGACAAGACGGTGGGCCGCGACATCTTCTTCACCTTGATCGTTCCATCTCGCATCATCTTGCACATGACGTCGTCGGTAGAGTAGATGATGCTGGCGCCGCGGTTGCTGAGGTTGTGCATGGCACACTTGTAGCACATGTAGTACGATCGCTCGTCACCGTTGTCGATGATTGTCACAGCCAGACTGCCGCAGGCGAAGTAACGGTGTCCAGACATCGGCGACGCTTCCTGACACTGCTGACCTTCTGGGATGTCGAAGAGATCTACGACTGGCGTTATGACGCTCATGATTCAATCCTCAGCAAGTCTACCGGCAACCAACCATCGACCTCGCCGCTCGCCGTCAGCGAGTCGACGATCAGCTTCTCGTGGTTTTTTCTATAGGTGTTGTTGAAGAACGCTCCCACTCTCATGCTTTCAAGGTCGACGCGATAGACGGTGCCCAGTTGGATGTTGTCGTTCATCACGACAAGTCCATCGTCTGTCTGTCGTCGAATCAAGACGGCACGAGTGGGCGTCACTTCTACCTCCGAAAAAGTGACCCCTTACGGGGGTCAGTCGGCTCCCTACCGGAGTCACCCGGCTTGCCACTCATCCGAGAGCGGGACTGGCGGTCGACTAGCCGCCGACCTCATCAACGTGTCCGTCGCCATTGTGGCAAAAAGAATGCACCGGCTTTACTTTCGTCGACGTGGTGAAAGCCGGAAAGTCCACACGCTTGACAGGACCAGCATTGTACCTGTCTTGCGATGCTCTTACATCTCCGCTGCGTCTGCTCCAGGACCAGGGAAGTCGGGGTCGTCACCCGGCTCACGTTCAGCTTTGCGCTCGATCTGTTCGAACTTGATCGCCTGCACCGCTTCGAACATCGCTTCGCCGGCGACCGCGTCAGCCTCGCTCACCCAGTCGGCGTTCTCGACCTTGTAGATCTGATGCGGCTTTGGATCCAGCTCGACGCCAGTCGTGATGCGGTAGCATCCAGCGAACACCGGACGATTGCGCATCGTGACGAGTCCCCAGAGCGTCGTCGCCACCGGCAGACCGCTGGACTTGAAGCTCAACGAGATCATCTCGCGCGACGGCAGGATGACGACGATGAAGTCCCTGAACAGCGTCGCCTTTGGCTTTTGATCCTTACGGTTGGTTGCCTTGTTGTTCCACAGCAACCGCGGGTCGCCGAGCGGCACGTTGGGGTCCTTGACGCCGCCGCCGTCCTCGATGGGATAGAACTCCATCGCGCGCTTTGGCATCTTGCGGAGCACCTGCACGAACACCTCGCGACCATAGATCTGCCCGGTCACGCTGTTGAACAGGTCGCCGACCTTCAGCCCCTCGATGCGGTTAGGATCTCCTTCCGTCACCTGCGGGCTGAGCGCTTGAGCGAGCGCCAGTCGAGGGATGTTGATGTCGGACTGAACGGTGTCCTCCAATCCTCGTTGGTCGCCCTTCTTGAAGTAGTCCGGTGCGGGCGCGAGCGCTCCCGGCAACGGCTTTGCGAGTGCATCTGCTTTCGGTTCAGTCATTTGTGTTCTCCGCTTTGCGGTTGTGATTGATGGGCCCGAACATTCTCGTGAACCGCCGATGACCTCGGGTCAACGGTCATCAGTCGAGCTTGAACTACGCGCGCCTCAACTTCACCGTCATGCGCGCGTAGACCGCCACGCCATCAGGCGGAGGTGCACCGGCGAGAGTTCTCTCCTTCGCGATGGCGTTCATCGATGAAGGCCAGAGCTGCAAGCTGCGCTCGAGGCCGCCGCCTGGCTTGAATGAATGATGCGTCCAGTTGGCATCTTCCCCACGTTCGTCTGTCCCGCGATGCCCGAGTGCACCTTCGTCGCCGCCGCAGGTCATGCAACGATCCGCAGGCGCCATGCACCACAGACGGAACGCCTCCTTGTCCTCGACCTTGCCTTCAGGCACAGAGCCGACATCGACCGCCGTGCCATCCTTCAACTTGACGGTGTTCGGACCGGCACCGTAAGTTCCCCAACCCTCTTCGTCGTTGTCCCAGCTGGCGGCGAGCAGTTGCTCGAATGCGTCGATTTGAACTTGAAGCTCAGAACGCTTCGCGCTCACCTCAGCGTGAATGGCACGCACCGTCGCATATGCCGCCGCGAGCTGATCAGGCATCAGCTTGACGATCTCGCCCGTGCTCTTGTCGACACAGATCTCGCTCTTCGCTGTGTCGACCTTCTCTTGATGCTTGGGATCGTCGATTGGCGCCGGCAACAGGCTGTCAATCACTGAGTCATACTTGCCCATCGTCTCTGCTCCTTTTCCTAGTCTGCTCCAGTCTGCCAGCGCGTCGTCTCAGGCTCAAGACAAGTAGAACTTCAGGCCAGGAACCGACGACGAGTGGTCAGGCTGCTACAGTTTCCTTCTCCAAAAGTTTTACAATTCTACTACAAATCCACCGATAATTATTCAGGTGGAAAACTTTTATTTACGCCGCCTCTTCACGCAGCACGCCGAGCCATCCGCTGGTCGTCAACGTCGCGAGATCGTGCTTCGCCATCAACATCGCCAGCGTGCGATGATCGATTGTCTTTTGTCCCTGCGGTCCTGTCGCGACGATGTCGAAGTAAGACACCGGCGACGTTTGACCTGGGCGGTGAAGTCGATCATCTGACTGAAGTCTGTAGTCGAGCGAGAAGTCGTTCGAGAGCGTATACATCGTGTGACTGGCCGTCAAGTTCAAGCCGCGTGCACCAGCACTGACGCTCATCACGATGACCGCCGAGCCAGCCGGCATCGTGCGCGGGTCAAGGATGCGCAGAGAGTTCCGTCGATCGTCTTTTGATTGTCCGCCGATGATCATTCCAGTCTCGACGATGCCCCTTGCCATCAGCTCCTTATGGAGTCGAAGCACCTCTGGGCGAAAGCGACTGCGTACGAGGATCTTGATGGTTGGATCTTCAATCAGATGCTCATCAAGTCGCTGCATGAATAGATCGAGCTTCTCGCGGCTGATCTCTTGAACAGACAAGATGGTGGCATTGTGATCGCCCGCGTTCATCCATTCGTCATGTTCTGGCTCATCGAAGCGCATGCCTTCGACGCCGCCCAAGAATCCACTTGTGATTTGCGCCAGGCGCATGATCTTCGTCATGGCCTGCGGTGCTTGGCTGACGGTCGAGTTCGTCAACCATACGACAAGCTCGTCGCGCATCTCTCTGTAGATCTTCCATGTCGCTGGATCGAGCGGCACCGTCAGCATCACAGGTGGTAACTTCGTCGGTAGATCGAGGCAGTCCTTCTTCAAGCGGCGCAGGACGTATGGCACGAACCGTTTGTTGATGTCTTCGATTCCACTCCAGGTGTCAACTGTCTTGATGGCGAAGCCGCGCTTCGATGTCAACGGCTTGCCGCCGAGACTCAGCACAGGCTTCATGATCGCGTAACGTCTGCAAAATTGTGTGTACGATGGACAGTTCAGAATCGTCTTGCTCATGATGTTGCCCTGACTAAACATGTCGCCCGGACTGTTGGAGATCGGGGTGCCGTTCAACAAGGCAACACGGCCGCAGCGCTGACGCAGCTGCATGCACGCCTTCGACTGTGCGCTCTTTGAATTCTTGACCGCACTGGATTCATCGAGGATCAGCAACGTCTTTGGAGAACAGACGCCGAGCAACCTGACGAGCCGATGATCCTTTGCCTTGTCTGTGACCTTGATGGTGTAGTCAATCGGTCTGATGAACTCATAGTTCGTGACGACCCATCGAAGGCGTTCTTCTGCCGTCGCTGTCTCTGGTCCATGCTTCCAAGCTCGGATTCTTGAATGGTATTCGGTGATCGTCGATGGGACGTCGGTCCAGAGGTGACGGGCGAGTTCTCCAAGCTCTTCGTCATACCAGACGCCAGTGCGAACGCTCGACGGTGCGACGACAACCACTCTGTCGATCACGCCCCTCGTGAACAAGAACTGGGCTGCGACGATCGCCTGCGCGGACTTCATCGCTCCCATCTCGTCGAAGAGGGCGAAGAACGGATGATCGATGAGCGCCTGCACGCCGACCTTCGCATGCTCCTTGATTGCCGACGGACCTTCATCCGTCATCACCAAGCGGCAGCGGGAGAAGTCTAGCGTCGTGCCATCAGGCATGTTTCAATGCTACCAGTTCTGCCTTTACCATCTTTCCAAGGTAGAGGCGATCTTTCAAATCATGGACTTCTTGCTTAACATCTTGCTGAGCAAGATCTGATAGTCCATCAAGAAACTCAACGATGATCGTGAGTCTCATTGGTTTCAACGGAGTCATTCTAATTTCTTCGTCAGGCATGGTCTCTCCACACGACCCCATCACGGTCTACTGTTCGCCACATGTCTTCATCCATCGTGAGCGAGCTGATGCTGTGAATGAACTTGACTCGTGGTTCAAGCAGCACCGCGCCACACCGACGACAGTGCGAGGATTCCTCGATGACTTCTTCGGCGACGATCCGGTATCCTGTGGCACGACGGAGACCGTAGCGCACCCTGTCCTGTCGCTTGTGTCCACGCTTGAAGCAGATGAAGATCTTCAGCGCCAGCCAATGAACGCGAAGCCACTTCAACATCACATGTTCCCCTTGTGGACGTGAACCTTGTCGAACGGGACAGGAGGGAAGATCAACTTACGGACCCTCATCTCGCACTGATAGTTCCGCTGCACGCGACGTGCACGCTTGCGGGCGGTGAAGCCAAACCAATGCGTGAACATCGGCTGCCAGAGTCCGAGTCCCATCGGGTTGGCCTCAACTATCCACTTCCGCCAGCGGAGCGTCATCGAAGTCCTTTGACCTTGTTCTCCAGCTTCTCTACGCGGGCGAGAATTTGAAGCAACAGCTTGTCCGACCAGCGTGCATCTTTCTGTGCTTCGCGAACTTCTGCTCGCAGCCGCTTCACGTCGCCGACGACTACGTCACGAGGATTACGCTTCTTGGCCACAAGTCACAACCTTTCGGGGAAACCATACTCCACAGACTTCTTGTTGAACGCCTCTCTGATGCACTCGACCAGGTCGGCGTCAACTCTGGCGCACAGCAGCACGCCGTAGATGATCACATCGGCTACTTCCATGCCAATCTGCTTGCGGTAGCACTGTCTATTATTCAATGACAGGCCCATCTCGTATGATCGACTGTCGATGTTCGCGATCTGGTCCTCCACTCGTTTTAGTTTCTTTGCCGCATTGGCGGCCTCACCTGCCTCGCCGCACATCGCACCGGCCCACTCGAGAGGCGACCAGCTGTCGAGTGAGTGCCAGCGCGCTACGCGAGAGATGTTGGCGGCGATCAACTCTTGGAACGTGAGGATCGGAAACACGTCGCGGCCGCTATAGTGATAGCCGCAGGAGCATGGAACGCCAAGTTCAATGACGTTGTCGTTACCACAGTTGGGACACTTCCAGGAATTAGTCATCAGACTTCCTCGCTGCCTTCCAGAGGGCCTGCTGGATCATTACTGCGGCGACTCTCTCGCTGACGCGAAACTCCTTCGCGACGATCGACACGGCACGATTGCTGTCGTGCTGTTGAGTGATTTCATTGACGCGGATCGCGACTCGCTTCGTCATTCTTGATTCTCTCAATCTGGAAACTTCCCAATCATCGCCTGACGAGCGATCTGCTTGATCTCATCGGAGAATGTTGACTTCGATCCGCCCATCCACTTCCAGTAGTCGGAATCGGCGTCTCGCATTGGCTTGCCTTGATACTTGCCAAACATGATCATGGCGACGCCATCGATTCGGCGAAAGAACCCCTCACAATCGATGAAGTCTGGCCACTGCGCCTTGTGAAGTTCATCAAGATCACGTGACAAGATCTCATGCATCTTGAGTTGCCCAATGATGACGGCGTGGGATGCCTTCACGTCAGCCAATGCTCCGTGGGCATCGACGAGATCCACGCCGGTGTATTTCCTGTAGAGCGTGCTGAGATCTCGTGGGATGGCGAGAGCTTCCAGTCTGAAGCTGTCGACGATCCGCGCTCCGACGTAATCCCATTCTTGACTGGCGCGCTTCATCTCGTTGGCGATGATCTTCAAGTCGAAGCGTGTCTGTTGACCGCCGTAGTCACATCCGACAAGACCCTTCGCCAAGTTCGCCGCCAGTGCCTGGAATCTTGGTGCGTTCTTCACCATCTCATCGGTGATGTGATGCACCTTCGTCGATGCTGATGGGATTGGGATGCCTGGGTTGACGTAAGTTCGCCACTCCTTCGTCATGCCGGTAGCGTCCCAACGTTGAAATCCGATTTCGATGATTCGATCGGTTCTCGGATTGATGCCGGTCGTCTCAGTGTCTAAGATGAACAACGGACGGGTGAGCGAGAGCAGTTCATTGAGCATGAGTTCTCCGAACGAAGTCCAACACGAAGCGATGATCGAATCCATCGACGACCTCAACATCTTCTTCATCTGGCGTCAAGATGCACGTGCGTCGATGCGACAAGACATCTTCGTAGAGCACGACGTAACAGATGCCATTCGCAGCCAAGCGTCGACAGGTCAGCTGCTGAAGGGCGTTGGCCCAGACAACCTTCTCGCCGTGCTTCAATTCCCACCACGTGTCTTTCTTCTTCCACGTGATGCTGATGTCTGGTGATCCTGACGTGAAGCCGTCTGAGTGCTTGATGATGACTGGCTTGGAAGCGTACTGCAATGCTGTTTCTGAAGCGAGCTCCGCACGAAGCAACTCAAGAAGTCCAGCTTGCAGCTTGCTCTCCGTCATAACTTGACCAGTCGATGATCGAGGTAGTAGTAGACGGGGAAGTTCAACGCGACCGCGACGTAGAGTTCAAGCTTGGCGCCCTTTGAGCCAGACCAGCCAGGCAACAACACGAGCGCGATGTCGTCATACTTCAACATCATGATGAGATCTCTTCTGAGCGAATCTTCCCACGAACGCCCATCGCTCGGTGGTGAGATCTCGTGTGGATTCAGCACTGAATGTCCTTCACATCGCAAGACGGCGGCAGCCTCTTCGAACGCTGGCCTGTTGTGAAGAGGGACATCTGACATCGGACCGCTGAGGTAGATGGTCATTTGCCTTCCAACTGCTTGAGGATCAACTCTCGCATCAGTCGGCGATACGCCGCTCGATGCGAGAAGGATGCTGCGGCGTCGCCTGGGATCGTCTCCACCAGCGGCGGTAACATTCGTGGAATCTCTGTGAGCAGATGCTCGAAGAACTCATCTGTCAACAGATCAGCGTCCGTCTTGCTCATCTTAAATCTCCTTCCGATGACGTCGAGCTGATCTGAGATCAACTTCGACAATGATGTTTTCTGCTTGTCGGCGACCTTCTTGAGACAATCTTTCGTCTCTTGTCTGAGATCGACGCCGACGTAGGCTGGACGGATTTCTTGTGGCTTCCAGATTCCAGCCGCGACGACGATCTGACGAACACGCTGACCCGAGAGCTTGTAGCGCTCAGAAAGCGCTGCGATCGTCTGGCCCTCAATGTAGAGCTTGCAAAGTTCTGTGTTGCGTTCGGCGAAAGTCATCATCAGCCTCTCATCGTCATGATCACATTGATGAAGCTGACGCCATCAGCAACAAGCAACGGCGACTTGTCACTCTTCATCCCAATGGTGACGGTGTCTCCTTCGGCGACGTCCAAGAAGTCATGTAGATAACGCCAGTTGACACACATGATCAATGGATCGCCTTCGTAGTGCGCTGGCATCTGTTCATCGGCTTCTCCAACCTCGACGCTCTTCGACGAAAGACTGAGCGATTCCGAACTGATCGAAAGATACACAGCGCAGTTGTTCTCTGCGGCGACGCCGATGCGCTTCAGCGCGGCCGACAATCGCTTCCTGTCGACGGTCAATGTTTTGTTGTTGTCGCGTGGGATGATTCGCTCGTAGCTTGGAAACTTCCCCTCAATCATGCGTGACGTCAGCATCATGCCGTCGATCGAGAAGAACAAATGGTTGGCGCCAACCAGAACTGAGATCGGTCCTGTGCCAAGCACTGGCAGAATGTCCATCGTCTTGCGCGGAATTAGGATGGCGAAGTCTGGCCCTTCGTCTCGCACAGCAGTTGCGATCGATAGACGAGCACCGTCCGTCGCAATCATGCCCATCGAGGTGCCGGAGAGCTTCAGCAATGCTCCTTCAAGTATGAACTTCTTGCCGCGATCAGCAACTGCGTAACGCGTTGCAGTGATGAGACGCATCAACAAGTTTCCTGCCAGCGTTGCTGGTTCACCTTCTGGGAATGCCAACGTTGGAAACTCAGCAGCTGGCAGCGTCTGTAGTCTTGACTTGAAGGTGGCGTGATGCACATGAGCACCCTTGGCATCAACAGCGATCGTGACGGTGCCGTCGGTAAACTGCTCGATTAGTTGAAGAGTCGTCGCAGCTGGCAATACACATCGACCAGGCGTCGAGATTGTAGCTGGACATGTGAGCGCCAAGCTGACCTCAAGGTCTGTCGCTGAAAGACGGAGTTCATGATCGGCTTCGACCAGGACGTAACCAAGAATCTGAATCGATGGCTGTGATTGGACAACTTTGCAGACGGCGCGGAGTGCCTCTGCAAGTTTCTGTGAGTTCACCGTGACGATCACAACTGATCACCCATGCAAGTCCATCCATCTCTCTGTTTGCGTGCGAACAACTCAACACGCGGACCGTCGAACAACGACTCGACAATCTTGTAGAACTCATCCGGCTTTTCTGAATGACGCCCAACTGTTGCCGAGAATCCAGTCACGTCGATGACGAACGTCGAGCGTGTTGAGTGATTCAAAACTTGTGGCTTGCCGCGCGTGGCGATGAGACACGTCTCATGCTCAGCACGCAGAGTTCTTCCCATCCCAAACCATCTCATCCCATGTTCGGTTTTCTTCAGCCAGATGAGCTCCGTCTTGACGGTGAACCCCCACATGCGACAAACGTCAAGTGCCGCCTGTTGCATGCTCGCGACGCGCCAGAGAAAGAGCACACAGTCGGCGGCGAGGGGCGGCAGAGGGAAGCGGCAGATCTCTTCAAGCGTCATCGTAGAGTAGTGCCGTGCGGCACCGCGATTCTTGCCTGGAAGTTTGTCAGAGAACTTCCACGGCGGATCCGCCGCGACGACGCGAAATGGTTCGCTCACCGAGTTCGCTCCACGATGTTCTTCATGAAAACCATCGCCAGCTGGACGTTTGCTGGATCGTTCCACCATCTGTTGATGCCAGATGGATGTGGCACGACTCTCACGTCTGCACCGCCGATCATCTGCTGGACGAAGTAGTCATGATGAGCATAGAACGCATCAGCGACGCGCAGGCCAAGCAGGATCACAATTTGATCGGACTTGAAGGTTGTCTTGAGCGCGGCCGCCTCGCCCTTCGCCGCCTCGATGTCAAACTGGAATTCATGCGCCGCTGTGTCTTGCCGATGGTGCAACAAGTTCACTCGATCGAAGTGATACAGAAACTCTGGCAGCGTCAGTCCGGCCATCGACGCCAGCCGTAGACCGATTCGACCTTCGATCGGCTGCTCAAGTTGTTGGTTCTTCGACGGCGCCTCGCCGATGATGAGCGGCTTCATTCCAACTCACCTTTCTTGTTTAACCTGAACCAACGCTGCCGTGTATCTTCCATCGCCTGCTTGATGCGCGGAGAGTTCTCGGCTTGCTTTAAGTCTAGTTGAAGCGCAAGAACCTGAGCTTGAATCACTTTGCCATAACGGCAATTCTCGTGCTTAGTGCCAGGACCAGTGACGTGGATGCACCAGCTCTTTCCATTGCGGTGTTTCCTGATGATGCGCATCAAGACTTCGCACTTCGGATGTCCGCATTTGACCCAAGTATCAAACGCACGCTTTTCAAGATCTGGTGGCAGCACGCGACTATGAAAGCTTGCACGTGACCTCATCGAATTCCGCAGCGGTGTTATGAACGTGCGAAGCTCTTGCCAGATCGGCAGCTCCATGATTGCAGGAGCAACTGGCAGCAGCGGCTTCCGTTCGTGTTTTTTCTTTCTCGTCATAGTGACACCTCTGTCACTTGCAATCTGCCCACGTCGGGCCGATCTTGCCTTCCCATAGGATCGGCACTCGCATGTTGGGGAAGCTCTGATGATTCAGAATCTCCATCATCGCCGGCAGCGTTCCTTCATCGTTGGCATCGCCAACGAGTTCATCGTGTGCCGTGATGCGCATCAAGAACCCAGTTGCCTTGCGTACCTTATGCAAGTCAACTGTCTTTCGCTTCAGAATGTCTGCGCCCGTGCCTTGAATGACACGGTTCAATCCGATGTAGGTCTTGTAGGCGTTCGGAAAACGTGAGCGACGTCCAAGCATCGTCTTGACGAAGCCACGATGCTGGAATTGCCGATGCATGGCGTCATTGGGCCTGCAGTATTCATCGCAGGCAGGCTTCGCAAGATGCGCGGCTCGGGCCAGCAGCTGATCGCCTTCCGGCATCATCTTGCTGTAAGCTCTCTCGATCTCATGAATCGTGTTGAGTCGTGGATCGTCCCACCTCTTTGCTCGACGAATCTCCGCGCCGATTCGTTCGGTGATGAACCTCATCATCACGGCGAGCTTGATACTCTTGGCGCCATACTGCCGGGCGAAGTTGAAGTTCTTCTGATGACTGTAGACCATGTCGGCCTTGTATGCCTTCATGCGTTCCCACGTCATCTTATGAAACGACAGCCGCGGATCTTTTCTGTATGCCTCAATCATCTCCATGTTCTTGGCGAGATGAACGAAGATCCGATACTCGATCTGCATGGCATCTGACGCCAATGCAATGCCTGTCGCCGACCTGAAGAGGCGGCGCGGAAACAACGCACACAGTCCTGCACAGTCATCGACTAGACCTTCGCCGAACGCCTTGTGATGATTGTCGTGGTTTGGCACCTGCTGAACGTAGCCAATCGAGAAGCGACCGCTGACCGTGCCACCGTCATCGCCACGCAGTTGATTGATCTCAAAGCGGAGAATCCCGTCTGGGCCGATCTGCTCTCTGTAAGGCTTGAATACCTTCGAGTTAAGCGATGCGTACTGCGCCGCCTTCTGCCCCTTGCGCACCAACGGATGATCGATCTCTTCCAGTGCAGCTTCGTCGAACGCATCTGGCGTCGGCAATCCAAGCTTATCGAGCAGTCGCGTCCACCCCGTCGCTGTATGATCGAAGGCGAAACCGATCTCCTTGGAGATGTCCCAGACCAATTGATCATGTGTCGCTAAACATTCAGCTGCATACTTTTCGAGCAACTCCATGTCGATCGGAGCACCATTCTTCTCCATCTCTACGACGGCTGGGATGACCTCGTCTTCGAGATCATGGACGGCACGAAGATCTTGCTCGTCGATCTGTGGCTGGAGCTTGGCGGTGAGCTTGGCAACAAGTTCTGCCGTGAAGCGTTCACGTTCAGCAACATCTAACGCATGATGATTTGCATGACGTGATTCATCAACTCTTGCCACGATTGGAACGTCCGGCAAGTATTGCTCTGCCAATATGTCAATCGCGAACCGCTTGCGATGGTCATCGAGCAATGCCGCCGTGTGTTGAATATCCGAGAACGTGCAGCCTTGCTCTTCAAGATCGACGTCCCAGACCCTCGCCATGTGGCAGTCGAACTTCGTCTTGGCGTTGACGATCCTCTTGTGCTTGAGTTGCTCTTTCGCCCACCGCTTGATCACCGCTTCATCATGATTGCCTCCGTAGGCAAAGCCGAAGGGCAGAAAGCGGATCATCTGACCATCGAGCGTTCCAACGGTGAGACCGACAGGCCGATCGCCCTTCGCCCAGTCGAGGCCAGATGTGGCGAAGTTCAAGACGACCGCGTCGATACCTGTCAGGTCGGGCGGTTCGTCAGGCTTCCAGTCGGCATCGAGCTTAGTTGATGGCGTGCCGATGAATTCGATTGCCGTTGGTGCCGGCGGTCCTACAAACATCGGTGCCTGCGATACAGGGACCGTTGGTTGATCAGCAGCCGTCTGTGCTGGATCGGCGATCGTGATCAGCTCAGGCTTGAGCGCCTTGATCTTGATCAGATCGTCGCCGCTGAGCTTCGTTGCATTGCTGGCGAAGAGTTTTCCATCACGCGTCAGCAGTCGATGTCCCTTTGCTTCCAGCTCGGCTTTGAAGAGCTGCGCCTCGGAGGGGGCCACAGGGGGCGACAGGGGCGGCTCTGGAGCTGCCTGGACGGCCGTAGCTTCTACAGGCCTGGCTCTAGCCAGCCCAACCCGTTCGGTAGCTGTGGCAGGCTGCTCCAGGGTGGTAGGCACCGAGGCGAAGTCCAGCGCGGACGGGCCTATTCTACCGGTAGCAACTACCCTCAACGTCGAGTTCGGCTTGAGAGTTCCAGCTGGTATCGTCAACTCTCCGCCAGGCATCACGCCGAGCGTCAATCCAAAGTCGTCGCCCTCTGTGATGACGACGCCTTCTCTCATGACGAGATGATTGTGATCGGCGAAGTGCCGATAGTCAACCTGATGCTGCCAGCGACGCCACTTTCGCTCAACGCTTGTGCGATCTGGATGTTGCTCCAGCAGCGACTGAGCCATCAACCAGCGGCCATCCTTCTTCAGGATCTCGCGACCTACGTCGCAAGGTCCTGGATCGATTCCCTTGTAGCCATCGAGACACCGTCGACACTGCTCGCAGTTGGCGGCATGATCTTGCCACTCATTGGCCATCGCCTCGACGCCGGCGTAGAGTTGGTCAGTGTTGCCGCCCTTCATCGTGAGCGTCGGCTTCTTGTACATCAAGAACGCGTTGAAGAGTGCGGTGCACCAACGCCCTTGATACCCGTTCTGTGGAGTGGCACCATCCTTCAAGATGCGAAGCGAGAGATCTGTGTCCTCATTGTAACGTCCGCGCCATCGGATTTGATTGCCAGCGAAGTCAGTCAGATCGTTGCGAAGCAAGATGCCGGAATAGCAACGAGTGTTCAATGTGATCGGCTTGATCTTTGCACCTTGCTTGCGCGGCGCGAAGTAGTCGTAGTTGAACGCCGCCATTGGAACATTCTCGTAGCGATCGACGAAGTCCTCGACGAGCTTCAACAAGATGCCGGAGTCAACCTCGACCTTGAGGTTGTCTTGAAAGCGACAGAAGCCAGAGATGTTGTCGTCGAAGATCCAGTGCCGTTCAGCGCCGGTGCTGATTGCATGCTCCCATACCCAATTACGCGCTGGGATGCCGCCGAGCCCAAGGTTCGAGAACGGCAGAACGAGGATCTTTGCAGGATCGATGACGGCGGCGTAGTCGTTGAACTCCTGCGGCTCGATGACGATATGATATGGGACGCCGGTGAACTCAAACGCCTTCGACGTCAAGCGGGTGTCGGCTCTGCTCTTCGAGATGATGTAGACCGGGTATCGAGGATTGCCCTTCGCGCCAGTCCAGACCTTGTCGGCTGCAGTGCCGATCGTCGCCTTCGGATGCCAGATGAACTTCGTGTTTGAATGAAGTGCTTGACCAACGAGCGTAGCGAAAGTTTGACGATCTTCCTGTGTCTTGAAGTGCACGTAGATCGACTGCCACGGTTCGAGCTTCTCGTGGCTATACTCTGGCATTCCCTGCCAGTTGTCCTTCCAGTCAGGATCGACCTCGAACAAATTGTCTTGTTCTTCGCTGCCCGGCAGCGGCGCGTCGTCGCGTGGATCGTCACTCATCGGCTTGCCGTGAACGCCCGCTTACGAGCAGAGACTACAGTCAACCCAGATTCTTCAAGGTAACGACGCACGTCGGCGATGCGCTGCTCACGATTGGCGATTGGATGGAACTCGATGAAGAGCGACCTCACGCTGCGGAGATCTCCAGGGCACAAGCTTGCGAGCAAGTCGTACTCGGCGCCTTCGACATCGAGCTTGAGGACAGAAGGCCGCAGCGTGAGCAGAGAGCGGCGGAAGTTGACCGCCGACACCTCGATGAACTTCATTCGGCGCGTCTGCGGCAGAATGCTGTTCGCGCCAGAGAATCCAGACAAGTTCAACGAGACGGTTGAATCATTTGATGCGACGAGCGCCGCCTCGATGACGCCGATCTGTTGATAGCGGCTGCAGTTCTGTCGAAGCATCGCGGCGTTCTTCGGCGCGGCCTCATAGCATGTGACGTAGGCGGCGCCTTGCTCGACGCAGGCGATTGCGAACGTGCCGATGTAGGCACCACAGTCCATCACGGTTGCGCTGCGTGGCAGCTCGAGATGCTCGAAGGGGTTGTGCTTCTCCAGATCGTTGCGTAACCAGAACGCAGACGTCGGAATCATGAAGCTTGATGGAAGAACGTCCCCGTAGCGCATGGAAGTTTACTCGACTGAAAAGGTGTCGTCGGGACGAACGATCCAGATCTTCCGGGTTGGTTTGGGAGCTTCAACGAACGCCATTTGGGAATGGCACTATACTACAAAATAAAAGGAATGTAAACCCCAGAAAGTTCCAAAAAAGCAAAGCGACCCAGCGAATTTCTCCGCTGAGTCGCTGTGTGTGAGCGCGACCTTTCGGTCTAGAGTTCGGCCGCCGGCGCCGCCGCGAGCTTGACGCGCGCAGCCGTGAGCCGCGCTTCCATCTTCGCGATCTTCTCCGCTGCGGTCGGCTTCGGCAGCGCGGCGCGCTGTTCCTTCGTCAGCTTCACCTTCGGCTGACGCGGGACCTTGACGGCGAAGACTCCCTCGGCGACTTCAATCGTCGCCGGTGCCGTCTTGTTGGGGAACGCGCGGAGCGACATGCGGATCGTGCCGGTCGTCCCGGCGTAGATGGCAGTCGTTCCCTTTCGGTTGAGACCGTGCAGGGTGAGGTTCATGGTCGGTGCTTTCTGCGCCCCTTGGGCGTCTGAGTTCGGTGCCGGGATTGGCGCCGACTGTTGAGACTCTACTATAGCTGCGGCGGAACTGTCCAGCGAAATGTTGGGACTACCGCTCAGCGCGGCACCTTGCTGGCTTCGATCGACTGGCTTGTGCTTTCGTTTCTTTGCTTTCTTGGCCTTGTGCTTCATCACTTCACCTCTGTAGTTTGTCTAACTTCTTCATCTCGAAACATCGTAGACCTTCGGCGCTGCGATCTTCATCGGCTTGTCGTCCGGACCCTTGACGTAGGCATCAATCCAGATGAGCTTGCGTTCTCTGCGGCCTGGACCGACAGGCTGATTACGAATGTGACCCTCGACGATCCAGCGAACGGAGTATTCCCGCTTCGATTCTCCCTCCGTCGGCTCGTGTGTTGCTGTCGCTCGTTTGCGTAGCTGCACCACGCGCACCTTGTCAAGCTTCTCCGTGCCTGTGTGACGATCGAAGTCCTTCCGCGCGTGGCGCTCCACGTGTCCGTCGACAAGCTCCAGCGGCGCGAGCTTTTGGTTGAGCCAGAGCAACGCGCCGAGGATGAAGCGACTGATCTTCTCAGTCGCATGCATGAACTTGTCCTCGCCGAGGATTTGTACATCGCGGAACTTGCCGATAGGCCCATATTGCATCCAGTGTTCGTGACGAGCGCGGTCCAGCAGCTCAGCGATGGTCTCGCCTGGCATCCAATACCAGACTTGCGACGGCAACAGGGCGCCGGCCTTCGCCTCGAGTTGATAGACGCCGTGAGCGGATGCTGCACGTGGACGGTTCGTCGACACCCAACAAATGACGGCAAACACGCCGTCGATCCATCCCCATGCACAACGCCTTCAGCGGATCAGGTTGAATCACCGTTTGCACCTGCAGCGGCTCGTCGAAGTGCCACCACACGGCGGTCGTCGACAAGTTCCACTCGTTCAACTGAGCGTCGAGTGGGATCTTCTCCGCAAGCGCCAGCACCGCCGCCGTAGGATCTTTCGCCCAGAAGAACGGCCGCGCCACCGGCAAGAGCTTGGCGCCGATGAGAAAGTCATTCGCCGTGAGCATCTTCTTCCAGGCTTCCGATGGTCTCATCTTCACCACTCGCATGACGGCTAGCGCCTGAAGCTGACTCTCGATCGCCGCCATGTATTCCCGACCTGCGCGGGGGATCACTTGCCACCTCCAATCAGCTTCGTCGAGGTCGTCGTCGACTTGAGAGCCTTGCTGAGCACCATCTTGTCGGCGGCCGCTCGTCCTGCAGCCCGTCCGGCCGCGTGGTCGGCCATCCCGCCGTTCAGCGCGGCAGAGTAGCGGCGGCGCTTCTTGAACTTCCCGTCGATGTATTCCTGCGCCTTGACCAGGCACCCATCGAGGCGCAGCAGCGCGGTCGACGTAGAGCCTGGCGCGTCGGCAGGGGCCGCAGCGACTGCCGCGACTCTGCTCTCCTTGAAGCGGTCCGCGATCCGCTCGACGAAGGCCATCAGCCACGCGGCGTGGAACCCGTGCGCCTCCTTCGCGTTGCCATGCTCCGCCTTACACTTGGCATAGAACTTCCGCCAGTCGGTCATCGAGAGCTGGTAAGCCGCCGGCACCAGCACGCCGTACGCATACTCTGCGACCATCGCGTGGCTGCGAGTTCCGACGAACCAGACGTTGTTCGAGCCCGCCTGGATGAGGAACTTGCAAAGGTGCGCGCGAGCGACGACCCGAGCGAGTTCTTCCTGCCACGCGATGCGAGTCCGCTTCTTCACGATGCGATACTTCGTCAGGTCAACCGCCATCTCGATGACCGGGTCACGGTCGCTCGCGCGTGCGTAGTCGAGGTCGCTCGGGTTGAGCTCGTACTCGAGCAACATCTTGTTGATCATCGAGGCGAACGCCTCAGCGGCTTCCGTGTTGCCGATCTCCGCCTCCGACTCTCTCGACGCCTGCATCTTCACGAGACGCTCGATGACGCGATCGCGATGGTCAGACTGCTGATGCCTCATCGCGAGGATGAGTTCCTCTTCGAACTCCTGGAAGGCGACGCCGTGATTGAAGTGCCGCAAGTGCGCGAGTTCGTGCGCGCCCGTCTTCCAGACTTCTTCAGGGCTGATCGGCTCTTCCGTCCAGACGCCGTTCACCATGCCGCGCATCGCGATGGTGACGTCGCCGCTCGCAGAGCAGTAGCCGAGCGCGGACGTCGCGAGCTCGGGGTTCGCCACAGGCGCGACGGACTTGAGCTGCAGGTCGTAGTTCTTCGCCACGCGGCGCATCGCCGTGGCGACCTCGTGGAAGAGCAGGACGTCGTCAGGATGAAGATTCATTAGCGGCCGCCCTTCACGTCCGAGACGCGGTAGCCGAGCGCGTTCACGAGGCTGGCGAAGGTCTCTCTCTTGGCGATGAGCGTCGCGACCAGCATGTCGACGTTGCCATTGCCTTGAAGCTCGCCGCAGCTGTTGAGCCCGAAGAACTCCACAGCGGCTGCGGCTGGCGTGATGCTGAACTTCCGCGAGAAGCCCTTTTGTTCCAGCTCGACCGCGCCGCCGCGATCTGGATTGCGGCGCAGCGTCTGCTTGATGTCGGACATCTTACGAGCGACGTAGTCCGCCATCTCGTCGAGCTTCGTCGTGGCGGTGATGACATCGTCCATCGCGGAAGAGAGCGCGTAGAAGTCCTGACGCGTCTTGCAGCTGGCTTCCGTCCCGTCGAAGAGCGGCTTGGAGAGTTCCTTGTCGCGAGCTTCCATCGCAGCGACGTCGGGGATGGTGACGACGGTCGAACCCTTGACGGCGAACTCCTGATGCATGTCGTAGCCTTCGATGAGCGGCTCGGAGTTCGCCAGGCGGGCCTTGCGAGCGGAAGTCTTAACATACAGCGATGTGGTGCCACTGATTCTGCACTCGGCACCAATCGTCAGCAGGTCGAAGCGGATGTTCTTGAAGAGCATTGGCAGCGTTGAACGAAACATTCTGCAAAGCTCTTTGCCCTCTATAACTTAGAAGGCCGCAGGGACAAGGGTTCCTGCGGCCTTCCGACAGGCCGTAGCAGCCTGTCCC
>Ga0137452_1000041_pt1 | contig 54164 bp, 62 predicted proteins | sample EasRivERMGT513_2_FD_102312 | JGI IMG/M metagenome (GOLD analysis project Ga0137452, IMG submission 102312) | Soil microbial communities from meander-bound floodplain in the East River, Colorado, USA - East River MetaG ERMGT513_2 | ecosystem: Environmental > Terrestrial > Soil > Floodplain ...
GAATCCGTGACCCCGAATAGACGGTTGGTGAGCGACGGTTGCGTCACGAAAACAACGGTTGACAACCCGTCTTCATAGACGCGGCAAGTTCTGATTGCTGTGACGCGAGGGTGTTCCGTGCGCGTAATCAGAACCTGCCCCGGGGCAGGTCGATGTGGATAACTTGGGCCGTGAGGCGGTCGTTACCGAACCTCAGCGGATCGTCCGGGGCCGCTGACCGTCCCCCACGTCCGGGTCGCCCGCCTTCATCGCGAGGGCGGTGGAAGCGTGCCCTCGAACTCGAGCTTCGACTTCCGGATGTCGATGAGCGGGCCCAGCTCGTAGACGTTGCGATAGCCGTAGTTGTAGAGCGCGATGTACGTCGACAGATTGAGTGAAGCGGTGTTCAGCTTCTTCGGGAAGGCGTCTTCCGCGTTCACGAAATTGTTGTTGCAGTAGATCAGAATCCGCGCATTCTTGTCCGGCAGCAGGCGCGCGAGGCTCTCGATCGCGATGTCCGGGAAGGACAGGTGGATCGCGCCCTTGATGTGCAGCTCGTCGAATTTCTCGCGACTGCGCGCATCGAGGACGATGGTGCCGGACTCACGGCTCATGCGGAGGAACTCGGCTTCGCTGACTCTGCGGCTCTCCCGGTGCCGCGCCGCCTCTTCGGCCACCGCGAGATAGCCGGCCATGTCGATCGCCGGATTGGCGAGCGCGGGATCCGACCGCCCGGCGAGCGGCGCGGGGCTTCCGGCGGACGTGAGAGCGAGCACGGCGAGAATGCAGATTGCGAAGAAGGAGAGTGGAGAACGCATGCGCGAGTCCTCGTGGTGGGCGGCCGGGACGGTCGCTCTGGCCCGTCACGAAGTACCTGCAATGGTCGCGCCGCCTTCGGGCCGGAGCGTCACGCGCCGGTCAATTAGCGCGGTGGCCGGATGAGCCTGCCCGTGGCGCTGGCCGCGCGCCTGCGGATGCAGGGGTTCGCGTGCGACCACGACCCCCTGGTGGCCCGTCTCGAGCCCTGGCTGCGCTGGACTCCCGGCCTCAGCACGATCTGGATCCTTGCCGGCACCGTGCTGCGCGAGCCCGGAATCCTGTTGGCGTTCTCACTGGTGGCCGGACTCGGTGCGGCAGGCTGGCATCCGCTCGATGCGCTGTTCAACGGGGTGGTGAGGCATCTCCAGAAGTTGCCGGCGCTGCCGCACAATCCCGCCCCGCGACGATTCGCGATGGCCGTTGCGGCGGCGTGGAGCGCGATGACCGCGATCCTGTATGCCGCCGGATACTTGGGGTGGGGACTCGCCGCCGGCCTCCTGCTCGCGGCGGCGGCGCTGCTGGTCGCGAGCACCCATTTCTGCCTGGGCTCGTGGGTATGGCACCGGCTCGGCCTGGGAAGATCGCGCAGTGTCGAGAAGCGCTAAGCACGGGACGAAGCTGCTGCATTTCTTGACCGTTCGAAAGGAGATCGAACCATGACGACCGGATACGCCGTGGAGTCTTCGGTACCAAAACCTCTCCCAATCGGAGGTCTGTTGCTGCTGCCGGCGATCGGCATCGTTCTCAGTCCCATCGTCGGCGTGGTTGCACTCTTCATCGGACTCGGCGCCTTCACGGAGGTTCAGGCTGCAGGTTTTGGGGCCATCTACGCTCTCGAGCTCGTGACCACCGGTGCTCTCCTCGCATTCAGCGTCTACACGGCGATCCGGTTCTTCGGGAGGAGAAGTGACGCCCCGACCCTCATGATCATCCTCATGCTCTCAGGTCTGGTCACCGGGGCGGCGCTTCTCCTGATCGAGTGGGGGGTCGGGGCCAGCGAGTTCGCGGTAGAGACGATCAAGGGTCTCTTCCGGGACGGTTTCTCCGCTGCCATCTGGATCCCGTACTTCAAGCAATCGAAGCGCGTGAAGGCAACGTTCGTGGACTCGGGCGCAGATCTCACCCGAAATCATCCGATGGTATGAGGCCGTTCGGAGCGCGGGATTTCAGGCCAGCCCGGCGAGCACCGACTTCGCCATCTCCGTGAGCGACGGATCGCGCGCGCCCATGATGAGCACGAGATCGCCGGATCGTGCCTCGGAGACCAGCCTCTCGATCAGCCACTCGCGCGACGGCGCGAACTCGGTGGTCGCTCCTCCGCGCCGCGCAGCGATCTCGGTCACGATGTCGGCGGCCGAGAAATCGCGCTGCGCGGTGCCGCCGGCGTAGAACACTTCCAGCAGCCACAGCCGGTCTTCCGCGCGCAAAGCGGTCGCGAACGTTGCGACGAAGTCGGCGCGCAGGAACCGCGTCGGACCGTACCCGTGGGGCTGATACACGGCGAGCACGCGGGCGGCGCGGCGCTTCGCCGTCTCGAGGGCGGCCGCGATCTTGGCCGGGTTGTGGGCGAAGTCGTCCACCACTTCGACGCCGCGCGCGGTGCCGAGCGTCTGGAAGCGGCGCCCGACCCCGTGAAACGCCGCGAGTGGCGCGACCATTTCCTCGAGCGCCACCCCCACCGCCCGGCAGGCGGCGATCGCGGCCAGCGCATTCTCGACGTTGTGACCACCCGGGACCGGCAGCGTGAACGCCACGCCGTCCACGCGGAACGTGCTGCGATCGGCGTCCACTTCCACGCCGGTTCCGCGCACGGCCGCGCGCGCTGAGAAGCCGAACGTAAGGGCGCCTTCGCTCAGGAAGGCGAGGTTCTCCACGTCCCCGACGACCAGCCGCTCGCGCACGCGGCCGCGGAACGTCTCGAACATGCGCGCCACGTCGTCCATGGCCTTGTGGTCCTTCTGGAGGTTGAGCACGACCCCGATCGCCGGCTCGTAGCGCACCACCGAGCCGTCGCTCTCGTCGGCCTCGACCACGAGCAGATCGGAGCCGCCGTGGAACGCGTTCCCCCACAACCCTTCGGCCTGGAGCGACGGCAGGTCGCCACCGGTGATGACCGACGGCGCGCGCCCTGCGCCGCGAAGCATCTCGAAGATCATCGCCACCACCGTGGACTTCCCGCTGGTGCCGGTCACCGCGATCGAGCGGGACGTCTCCACGAAATGAGCGAGCAACTCCGAGCGATGGACGATCGGGATGCCGAGTTGTTTCGCCGCCGCCACGTCGGGCACCGAATCCTCCACCGCGGTCGACACCACGAGGGCCGCGGTCTCGGAATCGAGGCCACTCCCGTCCTGCGCGGTCACCCGTATCCCCAGCCGCTCGAGCTGGGCGCGCGCCGCGGGGCGGTCGCCGCGATCGAACGTGCGGTCGCTGCCGCTCGCACGACCGCCGAGCATCACCTGGTACTGGGCGAGCGCGCTCATCCCACTGCCGCCGAGCCCGGCGTAGTGGAAGCGTCCCGCGCCGCACGGATCGGGGATCGCCGGATGCTCCACCACGACGACGGGATCACCTTCCGAGACCCGCTCGAACAGCTCGATGACGTCGGCGTTCGCCATCCGGATGCAGCCGTGCGACCCGGCTTCGCCAAGCCGCGCTTCCTGGTTGGTGCCGTGAAAATAGATGTAGCGCTCGAGCGAGTCGCGCCCGGGACCCTGGTTGATGCCGGGCTCGAGACCGTCGAGGGTGAGGACGCGGGTCAGGATGAGATCGTCTTCGGTCGCTTCGCCGCGCCAGATCTCGCCGCTGGGCTCGCGGCTCACGAAGCGCGTGCCCGACGCTGCCCCCGCGCCGATCTTCCGCGCGATACGATGCCAGCCGGGCGGGGTGCGATGGGATCCCTCAGTGCCGCCGATTCCGGCCGCGGCGGTCGACACGCGATAGCGCGCGGTGATCGTGCCGCGCTCGAGCAGCAGCAGCTCCTGGCGCTCGACGTCCACCAGCAGCAGGCGTGGCGGAATCTCGCGCACCGGGGCGAGCGGGCGGTGGCGTGCCGCGCGCAGGAGCGCGTCGACACGCACGGAATCGGCCGGGATCACAGGGGACATCACGCCCGCACTTTGCCACAGAACGGAAGCCGGCGAAGCTCGCGGCCCGCGAGCGCCGGGGGGCGGACCATTGCAGGGGCCCTCGCTCCCGCTATGCTGCCGCACGCATGAGCCGGCCCAGCTCCCCTTCGCCCCGAACCACGACTCTGAACTTCACTTTCTTCGCGACCGCGGCGGCGATCGCGTTCGCGGTGTTCCGCGCGATCCGGCACCGGTGGGTCACCGACGACGCCTACATCTCGTTCCGCTACGCCGAGAACCTGGTACAGGGCAGAGGTTTCGTCTACAACGCCGGCGAGCGCGTCGAGGGTTACTCGAACCTGCTGTGGACGCTGTGGTGCGCACTCGGGCTCAGGCTCGGCGTGCCCGCCGAGATCTGGGCGGAAGCGAGCGGGATCCTCTGCTACACGGCGACGCTCGTTCTGCTCGCGCGCTTCGCCTGGAAACGCTCCGGTGCCGGCGCGCGCGCCGTGCTGCCGGTCGCCGCGCTGGTCGGCGCGTTCCATCTCGACTGGGCGATCTTCGCGACCAGCGGGCTCGAGACCTCGCTCGTCACGCTGCTCGCCTTCGCCGGCTTCTATCTGCTGGTCACTGGAGAACGGACGCCGCGGCGGCTGGCCGCCTCGGGTCTGCTGTTCGCACTCGCGGCGATCACCCGGCCCGATGGAATCCTGTTCGCCGTTCCCGCCGGGATGTTCGTCGCGCTCCGTTCGTCGCGCCGTGTTTCCTCGATGGTCGCGTTCGCGGCGCCGCTCGTCCTGGTGCTCGTGCCCTGCGCCGCATGGAAGCTCGCGTACTACGGGGACCTCAAGCCCAACACCTTCTACGCCAAGTCCGCGGATCGCGCCTGGTACGAACAGGGTCTCGTGTACGTGGGGCTCTACTTCCGCAAGTACTGGGTGCTGCTGATCGGCCCGGTCCTTGCGGTGATCACGGCCCGATTGCCCGCCGCTCCGGAACCGGAAACGCACCGCCCGCGCGACGCGTTCTGGCTCGCGTTCGCGACCGCCGCGCTCTACACGCTCTATGTCGCGCACGTCGGCGGCGACTTCATGTTCGCGCGGCTGCTGATCCCGATGACGCCGTTCGCACTCGTGCTGCTCGAGCTGGGCCTCGAGCGCATGGCCGGGTTCCCCGGCATCCACGTTCCCGCCGCGGTGGCCTGCGCGATCGGAATGGCCGTCACCCCCTATCCGTTCCAGGGCCAGGGCTGGGTGCGGGGGATCATCAACGAGCACGAGTTCTATCCCGCCTCCGAGCGCGCGGCCTCGCGCGCCTACGGCACGAGGCTGCGCGAGCTGTTCGACGGACTGCCGATGCGGGTGGCGTTCTGCGGCGGGCAGGCGGTGCTCGCCTACTATTCGCGGGTGCCGCTCGCGATCGAGACCGCGACCGGGCTCACCGACTCGACCATCGCGCATGGTCCGCTCGAAGTGCGCGGCCGGGTCGGCCACGAGAAGCGTACGCCGCCGCTCTATCTCACGGGCCGTCGGGTCCACTTCTGGATGTACGCGAGCCCGCTGCTCTCGGACACGCTCGCCACCTACATCCCGCTGGTTCGGGCGCGGCTCGACACGCTGACCGTGATGGTCATGAGCTGGGATCCGCCGGTGATGGCGGAGCTCCGGCGGCGCGGGGTGGTGATCGAGGACTTCGAGGCGGCACTCGATCAGCTCATCGCGCTGCTGCCCGCGATGCCGGACGCCGAGGTGGCACCGCTCTACGCGAAGGTGCGCCGGTTCTACTTCGACGGCGTGCCGGACTCGACCCGGGAGCGCGCGTTCCTGGAACGGCTCGCCCGCTCGCCGTGAGCTACTGCTTGGCCGGCTCCAGCTCCTTCTTGAGGGCCGCGATCGTCGACTCCGGGCGCTGCTCTTCCGGCAGCGCCTCGGCGTAGGCCAGCGTCTCACGCCGCGAGCGATCGGCCGCGGCCGCGTCGCCCGTCGCCACGTACACGTCGGTCCGCAGTCGGAGAATGCGGACCTTGCGCGGACCATAGGCCTTGGGCAGCGCCCGCTCGAGGGCCGCCATCGACTCCGGATACTTCTTCATGGCCTTGTAGGCGGTCGCGAGCCGGAACGGCGGGTTGTAGTCGTCGGGCAGGTCGCGCTCGGAAGCCTGGAGCATCGGCACCGCGCGCTCGGGCTGGCCGAGCTCGAGATAGGCGGAGAGCCGGTGGGAGTCGAACACCGCGCGGGCGTCCGGGGTCTTCGCCTTCGCGGCCTCGCCTTCGAGGAACGCCGCCCACTGCTCGAGCGTCGCGCGCTCGCCGAGGGAGTCCCCGAGCGTGTGACGCGCGTCGACCAGCATCCCGTAGATCCCGGAGCGATCGTCGGCGGCGATCACCAGGGTCGAGTCCTCGATCGCGCTCCGGGCCTGGGCCTCGAACGAGCGGATCATCGCTTCGCGATGCAGGTTCGAGTCGGGAAGACTCATCGCGCAGTCGAGCCCGCTGGCGGCCACGCTCGCAAAGGACGGCACGCCGGCGACCCGCGGCAGCGCCTCCTCGGCCTGACGCACGCATGCTTCGAATTGCGCGCTGCGGGTCAGCGCATAGAGTCGCGCGTCCACCGTGCGCGCGTACCCGCTCCAGCCTTTCGGCGCACGCTCCAGCACCCGGGCATACGCCGCGGCGGCCTCTTCGTACCGAGTGGCGCCGAAGAGACGGTCGGCCTCGGCGAGCAGTGTGTCGGACGGGCTCGTGTACGAGCCATAGGTCTCGTCGAACATCGTTGCCAGCTGGGTCACGGTGGCACTTCCCACCCAGCGCACGAGCACCTTTTCGGTGACCGGATCCACCAAGAGATACGTCGGCCACGCGTCGACCGGGAGTTTCTTCCGGAGCGGCGCGTTCGACTTCTTCTCGTTATCGAGTGCGAGCCAGACGAACTGTCCGGCGTGCCGCTCGAGGGCCGGGTTGGTGAACACGTAGGCCCTCATGGAGCGGCAGGAGTGTCACCAGGGAGCCCAATTCTCGATGAAGATCGGGATCTTGCGCTCGCGCGCCTCGTTACGCGCACGGTCGTAGTCGTCGTCGATGAACGGCAGCACCATCTTCGCCGCCGGGGCGACCTTGGAAGGCGCCTTCGCGGCCGGGGCGGCCGGCGTGGTCGCGCCGTGCGCCGGGGTGGCGAGGAGGACGAGGAGCAGGGCTCCGAGCAGCCGGGGTGTGCTCATGCCGGCCGAATCTAGCACGTCCGCCCCCCGGGCGGTCCCCTGACGGACGAGCGCGGCCGGGAATAAGGCGGATCGGGCTGGCGTAGAGAGGGCAGTTCGCCACCCGAAACACCACGAGGACCGCCATGAGAACGCTTCCGCTCCGCCACTTAGCCCCCGCCGCCGTCACCGCCGCCCTGATCCTCGCCCTGGGCGCCCCACCCTCCCATGCCTTCTGCGGGTTCTACGTCGCCCGCGGGGACGCCAAGCTGCTCAACAAGGCCTCCCAGGTGCTCCTCGTCCGCGACGCCGACCGCACGGTGCTCACCATGGCGAGCGACTTCCAGGGTGAGCCCACCGAGTTCGCCATGGTGGTGCCGGTTCCGACCGTCCTCAGGAAGGAACAGATCCACGTCGGCGATCCGCTCGTGCTCGCCCACCTGGATGCGTTCACCGCACCGCGGCTGGTCGAGTACTTCGATCCCGATCCCTGCCTGCGCGCCGAGCGCAACGCGATCGGCTTCGCGCAGGACGCCGCGCCCTCGGCCCTCAAGTCGATGGCCCGTGAGGGTAAGAAGAGCGGCGTCACCATCGAGGCGCGCTACACGATCGGCGAATACGACATCCTGATCCTCTCGGCGAAGGAGAGCGTCGGCCTCGAGCGCTGGCTGGTCGAGAACGGCTATCGCGTCCCGCCGATGGCCTCCAAGGTGCTCGCGATCTACCTCAAGCAGGGCATGAAGTTCTTCGTCGCCAAGGTCAACGTGAAGGAGCACGCCCGACTCGGCTTCACGAGCCTGCGTCCGATCCAGATGGCGTTCGAGAGTCCGAAGTTCATGCTGCCGCTCCGGCTCGGCATGGCGAACTCCGACGGCAAGCAGGAAATGGTGGTGTACGCGATCACCCGCGGCGGGCGCGTCGAAACCGTGAACTACCGCACGGTGAAGGCGGCCTCCGACCTCGACATCCCGCTCTTCGTGCGCGACAAGTTCGGCGAGTTCTACCGCGACGTCGCGTCGCACCAGGCCGAGAGCCAGCCCGGTGTGGTCTTCACCGAGTACGCATGGAACATGAGCTGGTGCGACCCCTGCGCAGCCGATCCCCTCTCACGCGACGAGCTGCGCTCGCTCGGCGTGTTCTGGCTCGGATCCGACGTCAACGGCGGCGGCGCCCAGGAGGCCTTCGTCACGCGGCTCCGGGTCACCTACGACGCGCAGAACTTTCCCGAGGATCTCGCGCTCCAGGTGACGGCCGATCAGAGCAATTTCCAGGCGCGCTACGTCATGCGCCATCCGTGGAAGGGCGATACCTCCTGCCCGGGATACCGCGCGTACCAGAAGTCGCTGGTCGAGCGGCAGGAGCAGCAGGCCCGCAACCTCGCCTCCCTCACCGGATGGAAGTACGACCGCATCGTCGCGCGCATGAAGGCGAACAATGAATGGGTCGACCCCGCGAGCATCACGACCGCGAACTGGTGGGACGGCCTCTGGAAGAACTGACGGCGCCTTGGAGATCGAGTTGCGATGCCCCACGCCGGGCGGGCCGGCGTGGGGTAACTTCTTCGGACTGGGACCGACGCCCGGCCACGCGAAGGGATGGGCCCGCGCAGCCTCACTCGAACGGAAGGAGCATGGCATGCAACTCCCCCAGCGGGCACTGCGGCGCGCCGCATTCACCGCGCTCATGGTGTCGAGCGTCATCGCGAGCGTCGCTCGCGGCGCGACCCCGACTCCGGCAAGCAACGCCGACATCAAGACGCTCCTGCAGCTGAGCGGAACGGAGAAGCTGGCCAACCAGATGGCCGTCTACATGACGAACGCAACCCTGGACATGATGAAGCGCAACAATCCCGGGATGTCCGACAAGGTCGTGGCCGCAGCCAAGGACGAGCTCCAGAAGATCATGGCTGAAAAGGTGCCCGTCCTGATGGAACAGATCGTGCCGGTGTACGCGAAGCACTTCACTTCCGAGGAGATCAAGGGTCTCATCGCGTTCTACCGCACCCCGCTCGGTGCCAAGATGATCCATGAGACTCCGTTGATCGTCGCGGAGACGAGCAAGGTGGGAGAGGCCTGGGGCAGGGGTCTCGAGCCTGAGATCCGCCAGCGTCTCGAGGCTCGCATGAAGGCAGAGGGACTCGCGCCGCCGCCTCACTAGGGCGATCTGGTTCGGAAGTCGCTCGTCCTGCGTCAGGAGCAGCAGGCCAAGATCCTGGTCGCGCTCACCGGGTGGAAGTACGACCGGGTCGTGGCGCGCATGAAGGCGGGGCAGCGAATGGCTCGACCCGGCGACCATCGCCAGCGCGAACTGGTGGGACGGGATCTGGAGGAACTAATCGTCCGCATCAGCGATAGATCGCTTTGACCCTCCCCCACGTCGGCCGCAGGACCGGCGTGGGGGTATCACAGAATTCAATCCTGCAACAAAGGTCGAAATCATCGAATCGATCGCTGATTCCCTTCAGGATGCACCCATCAAAGTTGCTGATCTCCGACCTCCACAACTCCCCATCCGGAGAAACCGTTCCATCGCGAATCAGAAGGTCGAAGAACCAATAGCACTGATTCTGAACGAAAAACGCGAATTTACCGCGATGCGGAAGCACGGCTGGCGGGTCCAGCTCGAATCGAATCGCGATTGGGTGAATGCCGTCCCCATGACTCACCTGCAGCACAGGGCCCTCGAAAACGATTCGACTTGCTCGTGGACGACCGGTGGAATCAAGCTCGGTGATCCAGAGCTTCATCTCCGCCGGGTTGGGAGTCTCGACGGGGTGACGCCAAACCGTGATAGCCGAAATCAGCGTGTCCTCAGCAACAAAGGTCTGACCCGGCCCTTCGCCCCACATCGCCGCAACCTCAGTCACCGATCCCGTCGTGTCAATCAGGAACACACTTGGTTTGCACTGCGCATGGGCCCCCCCCGGACACAGTTCAATGCTCAGAAAGACTACTGCAGCAAAGGCGCTCCAGCTCCGACTATTCATCGAGGATGACGATCTTGCCGCGATGGCGGTGGGCGCCGTTGACGAGGTCGTAGAGGTAGACACCGGGCGTGGCCCTTCGGCCGCCTACAACCATTCGATCCCAGCGCAGTTCTCCGCCCGATGGCCCTGAGATCCGGGCGACGCGACGTCCCGCAACGTCCACGATGTGAAGGGTGGCCATGTCCCCTCCCGGGACCGGCTCAGTCTGCGCGATCCAGTCCCCGGACCCGTCGCGCCTCATGGCCAATGGTCTATCCATTCGTGCGGCGCCGCTTGAAGTTACCGTGATCTTGGCAATGATCGCGTCCATGGCTCCGTTCTGCGCTCCACCGCTGGCAGTGCCGTTGGTCACCCAAAACTTGACGTAGTAGGTGCCCGTGGGCCCGGCGTTGTCCCAAAAGAACAATCGAAGGCCGGGATCAAAGGACATCCCTGGCTGGTCGACATATGCGACGTGGTAGGTTCGAACACCATCATCTGGATCTGTCGCCGTAACCGTGAAGCTCAGGTCCTGCCCCGCCACAACGGAGAAGTTCTTGACGGCTGTGGTGTCGTGCACCGATCCACCAACGTTCGTGAAGATCGGCGGCAGGTTCATGTTTCGTCGTACCGCATAGAGCTGAGCAGCGCGCAGTCCGAGCCGCGTGCCATCAGGCGCAATGCGGGGGGAAAGGACCGGATCAAGACCGGCGATCGCGTATTTCGAATCCGGATAGTTGAGGATCGGTTTCTTGATCGCGAGATTGTAGTCGAGCGTATGCGCTCTGATATCCGCAATGGTCTCGCTCTTGGCGCCAATCCCAGCGGTCATGATCAGACCGTCGGGAGAGAAGGCCGGGGTGGCCGCGTTCATCCCTGGGCCGGGGTAAAATACCTCCTGTTTGGAAGTCCCGTCGACCTTGACCTTCCAGATACGGTGTCCATTGTGAAAGGAGTTTTCACGATCGTAGACGATCCATTGCCCATCGGCCGACCACTGCGGGTATTGTTCGTTCACCGTATCTGGAGGGGTGAAGAACGTTAGTTGGGTCGCCGTGCCACCACCGATCGGAACCTTCCAGATGTTATATGCCTTCGTCGTCTGATCTTTGCGCGCAAATGCTACGATTTGGCCATCGGGGGAAATCGCGGGGGTCAGGTCCCCATGGAGCGTCGCGCTGCCACTCTGCGACACGACGTATTCGTTGGTATCAGCCGCGACTCCGGGAATACCCTTTCGGATGATTTTCCAGAGGTCCCTCCCGACAGCCAGCTCGTGGCCAAGCGGTGACCATGACGGTCCATAGTCGTCAACAGCGCCGAAGGTGAATTGTCGAAGCGCCCTTGTTGAAGGGTCGGCGGAGACTATGTGGACCCTGCAGTTGTCGTCCGAAGGTGTCTCGATCGTGAAAGCCAGCCACCGGCCGTTTGGTGACCAGGAGATGTCGCTGGACCCAATCGTCTTGAGATCTAGGGGTTCACATCCGCTTTCGCAGAGGTTTGTGAGTCGCTGGGGGGTTCCATGGAGTGCATTGCGTCGCCAATGGTCATTGTGCGCGGCGATGATTTGCTGGTCCACGGCGCCACCCGAAATTCCGTCCCAGTTCAGGTCGCAGCCCGGGAAATCATAGCCGAGTTGATTGACGACGCGGCGCTCCAGGTCGATGTCGGAATCGACTGAGCGAATCTGGACATCCTGGTGCCCCTGCCCCGCACCAGAAACCGCCAGTGACAGCCGGATGCCTCCGCAGCCAGACAAACTGGCGAACGTGAATCTTGTCTGGCCGTTGTAGTTGGTGCTGTCGTCGGCGTAGGTTCCGTTCGACGACTTGTCGTTGATGCGCGCATTGCCTCCAGAGAGCGCCTGCCAGGTGATGTAGAGGGATTCCGGTGGAACGCCGACGCGAGGATTGCAGTTAGCGTCCTGGTAGGTCACGAGAACACGAATGCGCGACGGGTGATTCGCTACGCCGGTGGAGTCGCCGGCCGGGCACCCGGTGACCTGGCCCCCAATCGTCCACGTCACGTTTGGAACCGTGGGCGGGCCAAAGTCCGGACATGCAGCTAACGCACCACCCCCCCAACATGTTACGAGAGTCAATGTGACAACCGGAATGAGCGCGCGGCGCTTCATGGTGAGCCTCCTCGGCGAACCAACTGTCAACTGCCCGAGTTGGGCCCGGAGGGCGCGGCCTGCGTCCTGCGGCTCACTCGAGGCTAGACCTACCCATGCAGTGCGGGAAGCACAATCTGAACCAAACCTCCGAAGCAGGTCGGCAGCTCTTGCCGCAGCTTCGCGAGCCCGAACTCGCGTGACAGTCTCTCGAGGAAACTAGCGTCCTGTCCGCATGTGGGATCGCGCCGTCCCGGAAGTGGGACGGCGCGACCCTTTTGAGGCGGTGCCCTGCACCATCGCTTCGTTGAACGCCAACGGTTTGGAGGCGCCTGATGTCCCGGCACGAAACTGGATGTACCGGCCGCGGGACAGACCGCAAGAAGGAGCCGCCTTGGACGTACCGCGACCCAGACCGAAGAGGAACCGCCTGCCGCTCTACGTGGCGGGAGGAGCGATCCTCGTCGTGACCAGCCTGGGACTCGCCCGGCTTCGCCCGGCGGGACCCGAGGTCGAGCGCGGCACGCTGTGGATCGAAGCGGTGAAGCGCGGCGAGATGCTGGTGGAGGTCCGCGGCAGCGGCACGCTCCAGCCCGAGAACATGAGACTCGTCGCCGCACTCACGGCGGGGCGCGTGGAGCGCGTGCTGGTGCGCGCCGGCGCCCGGGTCGAGCCCACCACCGTCCTGCTCGAGCTGGCGAATCCGGACGTCCAGCTCGAAGCGCTGGACGCCGAGCGCCAGCTCAAGCTGGTACAGGCCGAGCTCGCGAGCCTGCGCACCACGCTCGAGACCCAGAAGCTCGCACAGGAATCGGCGGTGCTGGGTGCGCGCTCGGAAATGCGCGAGGCCAAGCGCGCGCTCAAGGCCGCCGAGCGGCTCGCCAGCGAAGGCCTGGCGTCCTCCAACGAGATCGATCGTGCGCGCGAGCGCGCGGAGGAGACCGAAACCCGGCTCAGCATCGAAGAGCGGCGCCTCGCGCTGGTCAGCGAATCGCTCGAAGCGCAGCTCGAGCTGAGAAAGGCCGAGGTCGACCGCCTGCAGGCGATCTCGAGCTTCCATCGCGAGCGGGTCGCCTCGCAGATCGTGCGCGCCGGGGCCGCGGGTGTCGTCCAGGAGCTCTCGCTCGAGCCCGGGCAGTGGGTCATGCCCGGGCAGCTCCTCGCCCGCGTCTCCGGCCCCGAGCGCCTGAAGGCCGTGCTGCGGGTTCCGAGCTCGCAGGCCCGGGATCTCAAAACCGGACTTCCCGCTTCGATCGACACCCGCAACGGCATCGTGCCGGGGGTCGTCTCGCGCGTGGATCCCGGCGTGTCGAACGGAACCGTGGCCGTGGACGTGACGCTCGAAGGCGACTTGCCGAAGGGTGCGCGCCCCGATCAGACCGTCGACGGCGTCGTCGAGCTGGACCGGATCCCGAACGCCGTCTATTGCGGCCGCCCCACTTCCGTCGTGGGCGGGACGACCGCAATGCTGTTCAAGCTCGATCGCGGCGGACACAGCGCGACCCGGGTGCCCGTCCGCGTCGGGCGCGCCTCGGCCAACGCGATCGAGATCCTCGAAGGACTGGAGCCTGGAGACGAGCTGATCCTGTCGGACATGTCCCGCTATGACGACCGGGATCACCTCCGCATTCCATGAAGCGTGCTGCTTTCGTCACGTCGAACGACACTGCAAGAAAGGAACCGTCATGACCGCCACCATTCTCGAATCGATGCCCCGTGAAGCGCGGCCCAAGGACGCCAATGGAGCGCTGATCCGGCTCGAAGCCGTCTCCAAGGTGTTCCAGACCGACGAGGTCGAGACGCACGCGCTTTCCGGCGTCCACCTCGACATCCGGCGCGGCGAGTTCGTGACGGTGGCCGGCCCATCGGGCTGCGGCAAGTCCACGCTGCTCTCGATCCTCGGCCTACTCGATACGCCGAGCGACGGCAGCTACTGGCTCGACGGCAAGCAGGTACACCAGATCCCGGCCGGAACGCGGGCCCGCATCCGCAATCGCGAAATCGGGTTCATCTTCCAGAGCTTCAACCTCATCGGCGATCTCACCGTGTCGGAGAACGTGGAGCTGCCTCTCACCTACCGCGGGCTCGACGCGGCCGAGCGGCGCCGGCGCATGAGCAACGCGCTCGAGCGCGTGAACATGGCGCACCGCGCGAAGCACCTGCCGAACCAGCTCTCGGGCGGCCAGCAGCAGCGCGTGGCCGTCGCGCGCGCGCTCGCCGGTGAGCCGCTCATCCTGCTCGCCGACGAGCCCACCGGGAACCTCGACTCTTCGAACGGCGAGGCCGTCATGGACCTGCTCCGGAGCCTGCACGAGGCCGGCGCCACCATCTGCATGGTGACCCACGATCCGCGCTTCGCGAGCTACGCCCAGCGCACGGTCCAGCTGTTCGACGGCCGCGTGGTGGACGAGAAGGGACGGCACTGATGGGCTCCTGGCTCGCGGACATCCGTTTCGGGCTGCGCTCGCTGCGCCGGTCGCCCGGCTTCACCCTCGCCGTGATCGGAGTGATGGGACTCGGCATCGGCGTCAACACGATGATCTTCGGAATCGTGCGGGGCCTGCTCTACCGGGACATTCCGGTCATGCACGAGCAGGGGCTGGTTCAGATCGAGCTGGCGATTCCGAAGCTCAACATCGACGACAGCAACCTCTCGGCCAACGACTTCCTGGCGATTCGCGATCGCGTGAAGTCCATGGAAGTCGGGGGCGGATGGGAAAGCTCCGCCTATCTCACCCTGGGTGAGGAGCCCGAGCGCTTCCAATCCGCGGCGGTGACTCCCGGGTTGTTCAGGATGCTCGGCGTGTCTCCAGTGCTCGGCCGTGAGTTCACCCCGGAGGAAGGCGTCTACGACCAGAACTGGACGAGCGTGATCATCAGCGAGCGCATCTGGCGGGAGCGTTTCAAGAGCGACCCCTCGGTGCTCGGCCGCACTTACAACATCAACGGGCGCATGCGTTCGATCGTCGGCGTGATGCCGCCGAACTTCCGGTTCCCCGAGGTCGCGGACTTCTGGATTCCCGCCGCGTGGAAGATGACGGAGGAATCGTGGCATTCCCAGTACCTGGACGTCATCGGACGCCTCAAGCCGGGCGTTACCCTGGCGCAGGCACAGGCCGACCTGCGCGCGCTCTCGAAGGAGATCGGGGCTCAGGAGCCGGAAGCCCGCGCGGAGACGTTCCTCGTCGCCAGCGACTATCGCGAGCGGCTGGGACGCGACATCCGGCCGATGATGATGCTCCTGGTCGTCGCGGTGGGCTTCGTATTGCTTGTGGCGTGCGCGAACGTCGCGAACCTCATGCTGGCGCGCGCCTCGACCCGGCACCGTGAGGTGAGCCTTCGCATGGCAGTCGGCGCGACCCGGCTCGGCATTGGACGGCTCCTGCTCGTCGAGGGCGTGCTGGTTTCGGTCGCGGGCGGCGTTCTGGGGCTCGTGCTCGCCATCTGGGGCCGCGACCTCATGCTGAGCACGATTCCGGAGGAGTTCCCGTACTGGATGAGCTTCGGCATGGATTTCGTGGTGCTCGCCTACACCTTCGGGATTTCGGCGTTGGCCGGGATCCTGGCTTCGCTCGCTCCGGCGTTTCAGATTTCCGACCTCCAGCTCATGGAGTCGCTCAAGGACGGCGGCAACGCCACCACGACGGGCGGCGGACGCCTGCGCCTCCGCCGTGCGCTGGTGGTGGGCGAAGTGGCGCTCGCGCTGGTGTTGCTCGCCGGCGCCGGTCTGATGGTCCGGAGCTTCCTCAATATGGCCGACCAGCAGAAGAAGTTGAGGGCCGAAGGACTGCTGACCGGAACGGTGACGCTGCCGGTCGCGGTCTACAAGGGAGAGGCGGGGTACCGCAACTTCTTCCAGGAGTTCCTGCCCGCCGCCGCGCAACTGCCGGGGGTGGAGACCGTGAGCGCCGTGAACGCACTGCCGCTCGGCAACAACTCCTGGTCCAACATCGTGATGACCGAGGAGAACGTGGAGAAGAAGAACATCGAGCTGCCGCACATGTACTGGGGCATCGCCGCCCCCGGGTACTTCGGGACGATCGGAATCCGCGTCCTCGAAGGCCGTGATTTCGAGCTCTCCGACGACGAGAAGAGCCAGCGGGTGGCGATCGTGAACCGTTCCGCGGCGAAACTGCTGTGGCCGAAGAGCGACGCGATCGGGCAGCGGTTCAAGTTCGGCAAAGACGACACCTCGGGGTGGGCCACGGTGATCGGCGTGGTCGCGGACGTGGACCAGAACCCCGGGAACGAACGGAAGATCATCGCCCAGGTCTTCACGGCGCACGCGCAATCGTCGGTCCAGACGATGTCGGTCCTGCTGCGCACGTCCGGCGACCCGGCCGCGCTGACGACTCCGGTGCGGAAGCTGCTCCAGGCGCGCGACGCCAACCTGCCCTTCTACGATGCGATGACGATGACCAAGGCTCTCGACCGGGGGCTCTGGGAGTCACGTCTCTTTGCGTCTCTGATGGGGTCGTTCTCGGTGATTGCGCTGATCATCGCCGCGATCGGGCTCTACGGCGTCATGGCCTACAACGTCGCGCAGCGCACTCACGAAATCGGCATCCGCATGGCGCTCGGCGCCGCGGCGTCCGACGTGCAGCGGATGGTGGTCGGCCAGGCGTTCCGCATCACGATGCTCGGCATCGGTATCGGACTCGCGGGCGCCTTCGCCGTGACCCGGCTGATGGCGAGCCTGCTCTACGGCGTCGAGCCCGGCGACCCGCCGACGTTCATCGTGGTCACCGTGGTGCTCGCGGTCTCGGGCCTGCTCGCGGCCTGGATTCCCGCGCGGCGGGCGACGCTGGTCGAGCCGGTGCGCGCGCTGCGCTGCGATTAGAAACATGCTCCGCTCCCCCTAGTCCTCACCCGCGGAGGTCGGGACAATGAATGGTCGTGTGGGTTCATGGTGGATCTGGCTGCTCGCGCTGGCGGTGATGCTCGGCCTGATGGTGGCGGGGCTCGTGCTCACGCCCTCCCTCGCGCGGGCCGAGGACGCGGCGCGGCTCATGGAAACCGGGCGCTGGCGCGAAGCCCGGGCCCAGCTCGAGCGCGCCACCGCCGAGCACCCGGACGACGCCCGGGCCTGGTCCCAGCTGGCGCAGGTGCTCGACGGATACGGGGAAAGCAAGAGCGCGCTCGAAGCGGCGGAAAGCGCGGTCGCGCTCGACCCGAAGAGCGCCGACGTCCGCTATTCGCTGGCGCAGGTCGTGGGCGGACAGGCGCAGAAAGCCGGGATCCTGAAGCAGATGGGCCTGGCCAAGCGCTTCAAGCGCGAAGCCGAAGCGGCGGCCGCGCTCGATCCGAAACATGTTCGCTCGCGCTTCGGGCTCGTCATGTTCCACTGCAACGCCCCAGGCATCGCGGGCGGCGACAAGAGGAAGGCCCGCGCCCTGTGCGACGAGATCGCGGCGATCGATCCGGTGCAGGGCTGGCTCGCGCGCGCCAAGCTGGCGGAGGAGACGAAGGACACCACCGCGGTCGAGGGCTATTTCCGCAAGGCGGTCGCGGCCGGCAACGACTACGAGGCGCGCGTCACCCTGGCCAGCTATCTGCTCGCGCCGCACCGCAAGGAGTACGTGGAGGCCGAGCGGCTCGCGAGTGAGGCCGAGAAGATCGACCCCGAACGTACGGGTTCCTACGTTCTGCTGGCCGGCATCTACTCGGCCCAGAAGCGCGCGGCGGAGCTCGATCAAGTGCTGGCGCGCGCGCAGCAGAACGTGCCGTGGAGCCGTCTGTCCTCCTATTCGGCGGCGCGCACCATCCTGCTCGAAGGCGGCGACCTCGCGAAGGCCGAGCAGTGGATGCGCTACTACCTCGCGGCCGAGCCCGAGCCCGGGCAGCCGACGCTCGCGCACGCACGCTGGCGCCTCGGACTCATTCTCGAGAAGCAGGGACGCAGGCCGGAGGCGATCACCGAGCTGCAGACCGCGCTCAAGCTGAAGCCCGATCTCGACGAGGCAAAGAAGGACCTGAAGCGACTGAAAGGCTAGGGCCTCCAGGCCTCCGTCCGGGAGAAGCCCCCGTGATAATCTCGCGCCTCATGGTCCACGGCGGGGACTCACCGATTCGGGCGCTGGTCGCCGACGACGACACCGACGTGCTGGCCGCTCTCCGGATGCTGCTCACCGGGGAGGCCATCGAGGTCGAAACCGCCACCTCGCCCGCCGGCGTGCTGGGGGCGCTCGAGTCGCGGGAGTTCGACGTCGCGCTCCTCGATCTCAACTACGCGCGCGACACCACGTCGGGCAGCGAGGGGCTCGAGCTGCTGGGCCGCATCCGCGCGCTCGACGCCTCGCTGCCGGTGATCGTGATGAGCGCATGGGCAAGCGTCGAAGGCGCGGTGGACGCCGTACGGCGCGGCGCGCGCGACTACGTCACCAAGCCGTGGGACAACGCGCGCCTCCTCACCACGCTCCGCAACCAGGCCGAGCTGGGGCGCGCGCTGCGCTCGGGCCAGCGGCTCGAGTGGGAGAACCGGCTGCTCCGGCGCGGCGAGAACCCGGAGATGATCGCCTCGGCGCCGTCGATGCGGCCGGTGCTCGACCTCGTCGCGCGGGTGGCTCCCAGCGATGCCAACGTGCTCGTCACCGGCGAGCACGGCACCGGCAAGGAGCTGATCGCCCGGATCGTGCACGCCGGGTCGGCGCGCGCCGGTCGCGCGCTCGTCACCGTGAATGCCGGCGGCCTCGCCGAGAACCTGTTCGAGAGCGAGATGTTCGGTCACGTGCGCGGCGCGTTCACCGGCGCCCAGTCGGACCGCGTCGGCCGCTTCGAGCTGGCGGACGGCGGGTCGCTCTTTCTCGACGAAATCGCCAATGTCCCGCTGTCGCTCCAGGCCCGGCTGCTGCGTGTCGTCCAGACCGGCGAGTTCGAGCGCGTCGGCGATTCCCGGACACGGCGCGTGAGCGTGCGGCTGATCTCGGCGACCAACGCCGACCTCAAGGCGGCGGTGGCGGCCGGGCGCTTTCGCGAGGACCTGCTGTTCCGCGTCAACACGGTGGAGATACGCCTGCCGCCCCTGCGCGAGCGCCGCGAGGACATTCCAATCCTCGCCCGTCATTTCCTGTCACGCCATGCGCGGCGCTACGGCAAGACGCTCGCCGGCTTCGATCCGGGGGCGATGGAGATGCTGCTCGCCCACGCCTGGCCGGGCAACGTTCGGGAGCTGGATCACGCGATCGAGCGCGCGGTACTGCTCGCGCGGGGCGACCAGATCGGCGGTGACGCGCTCGCGCTCGGCGCCGCCGAGGGCGCGCCGGAGCTGGACCAGATGACGCTCGATGAAGCGGAGCGCATCCTGATCGACCGCGCGCTGCGGCGACACCAGGGGAACGTCGCCGAGGCGGCCCGCACCCTCGGCCTCTCGCGCAGCGCTCTCTACCGGCGCCTCGAGCGCCATGGCTTCTAAGCGCCGCCCGCGCACCTACGAGACCCGCGCCCTGCTCCGCTCGCTGGCGGCGGGCGCGCCCGCGGTGACGGTGGCGCTCTGGCTGCTGTGGAGCACGCCCCATCTGCTCGGCATGCGCCTCACCGTCACCATGATCGTGGTCGGAGTCTGGGTGGGATTCTCGTTGGCGGTGCGCGAGGGCATCACCCATTCGATCCACACCCTCTCGAACCTCATCGCCGCGCTGCGCGAGGGCGACTATTCGATCCGTGCCCGCGGCCTTCACCCGCGGAGCGCGCTCGGCCTCGCGTTCCTCGAGGTCAACCTGCTCGCCGACAAGCTCCGCCAGCAGCGGCTCGACGTCCGCGAGGCGACGGCATTGCTCGGGCAGGTGATGGAGTCCATCGAGGTCGCGGTGTTCGCCTTCGACGACACCGGACGCCTCGCGCTCGTGAATCCGCACGGGGCGGGCCTGATGGGAGAGCCCGCCGAACGCCTGATCGGGCGCAGCGTGGAGGCGCTCGGGATTCGCTCCGCCCTCGAAGGCGAAACACCGCGGTTGCTCGAGCTGACGCTCGGCGGGAAAACCGGACGCTGGGAGGTGCGCCGCGGCGGCTATCGCGCCGAAGGACGGCCTCATCAGCTCGTCGTGCTCTCGGATCTCACGCACGCCCTCCACGAGGAGGAGCGCCAGGCGTGGCTGCGCCTCGTGCGCGTGCTGAGCCACGAGATCAACAACTCGCTCGCCCCCATCAAGTCCATCGCCGGCAGCCTCAAGTCCCAGCTCGAGCGTTCGGCCGGCGCGCGCGATGCCCCGCTCGAAGCCGGCGTCGCGGAAGGCCTCGCGGTGATCGAGAGCCGCTCCGACTCGCTCGGGCGCTTCATGCAGTCGTATGCCCGGCTCGCGCGATTACCGAAACCGGTGCGCCAGCCGGTCGACGTCGGATCCTGGGTGCGCCGGGTGGCGGCGCTCGAGACGCGACTCCCGGTCGCAGTGCCGGGCGGCGTTCCAGCCACCGTTCAGGCGGATCCCGACCAGCTCGACCAGCTGCTCATCAACCTCGTCCAGAACGCGGTGGACGCGGCGCTGGAAATGCATGGCGGGGTCGCGGTGAGCTGGCTCGTGAACGAGCGCACTCTGGAGCTGGCGGTCGTGGACGACGGCCCCGGGATCGCGGACACCGCCAACCTGTTCGTGCCGTTCTTCACGACCAAGCCGGGCGGCACCGGCATCGGGCTCACCCTCTCCCGCCAGATCGCGGAAGCACACGGCGGCGAGCTGCTACTCGAGAACCGGCCCGGCACCCGGGGCTGCGCGGCCCGGCTGGTCCTTCCCCTCGCCTGATCGGGGCTGGTAACGTCCCGGCCTTCGCACGACGGATGACCTACCGCAGAGACCGGCCCGGGCTGTGGCCGCAGGCACCAGCCCCGGAACACCGCACGCATGGGGGGCTGCAGGCATGAACGCGAAAACGATCGACGGCACTGAAATCGAGCTGAACCAAGAGCTGCTCGACAAGCTGAGAGCGAGGGTCAAGGGCCCGGTGATCGCGCCCGGGGACCCCGGCTACGACGACTCGCGAACGGTGTGGAATGCGATGATCGACCGCCGCCCGGCGGCGGTGGTGCGCTGCCTCGGCGTGGCCGACGTGATCGAAGGCGTTCGCTTCGCCAAGGAATCCAACCTGCTGCTCTGCATCAAGGGCGGCGGCCACAACATCGCCGGGCTCGCCACCGCCGATGGCGCCCTGATGCTCGACCTCACCTTGATGCGCGGAGTGTGGGTCGACGAGAAGGCGAAGATCGCGCACGCCCAGGGCGGTTGCCTCCTCGGCGACGTCGACCGCGAAACGCAGGTCCACGGACTCGCCGCGGTCCTCGGCTTCGTCTCGCTCACCGGGGTCGCGGGCCTCACGCTCGGCGGCGGGTTCGGCTACCTCACGAAGCGCTTCGGCTGGACCTCGGACAACGTGCTCGGGTTCAACCTGGTGACCGCGGATCTCAAGTCCGTGCGCGCCAGCGAGGACGAGAACCCGGATCTGTTCTGGGGGCTGCGCGGCGGCGGCGGCAACTTCGGCGTGGTCACGGGAATCGACTACCGGCTCCATGCCGTGGGACCCGAGGTCGTGGGCGGTGTCGTGGCGTGGCCCGCGAACGAGGCGCCGCAGGTTCTCGAGCTCTACCGGACGATGGCCGAGCAGGCGCCGCCCGAGATGCAGATGGTCGCGCTCATGCGTCCGGCGCCGCCCGCGCCGTGGCTGCCCAAGGAATGGCACGCGAAGCCGATCGTGGCGATCCTCGTCTGCCACACTGGGAAACCCGAGGACGCCGAGAAGGCGGTCGCTCCCATCAAGGGGTTCGGCAAGCCGATCGGGGACATCCTGGTGCGGCGTCCCTATGCGCAGCTGCAGTCGCTGCTCGACGGCACGCAGCCCAAGGGCCGCCGCTACTACTGGAAGAGCGAGTACCTGTCGCGGATCGAGCCCGCGCTGTGTGAGCAGGCGATGGAGCACGCCGCGCGCATCAAGTCCCCGCATTCCGCGGTGATCTTCTTCCAGCTCGGCGGCGCTCTTGGCCGGATGGACGAGGCCCATTCACCGGTGGGCAATCGCGACGCCCGCTACGTGCTCAACCTGGCGGGCTCGTGGGAGAAGGCCGAGGACGACCGGGCGAACATCGACTGGGCGCGCGAGGGATGGAGCGCGCTCCGCAGGTTCTCGACCGGCGGCAACTACGTGAACTTCCTCACCGAAGACGAGAGCCCCGAGCGTGTCCAGGCCGCGCTCCGCGGCGCCCTGCCGCGGCTCGCCCAGATCAAGTCGCGCTGGGATCCGCAGAACGTTTTCCGCACCAACCGCAACATCACCCCCGCCTGAGGAGAGTCGGAATGCGCACGTTTTCGACGATTGTTCTGTGCATCGCACTCACCGCCGTGGCCGCGGAGGGATTTGCCGAGGTAAAAACCCGCGAATTCCAGTACCAGGCGGGAGACGTTCCCCTGCAGGGCTTCATCGCGTGGGACGATGCGGTGACCGGCAAGCGGCCCGGCGTGCTCGTGGTCCACGAGTGGTGGGGACACAACGAGCATGCGCGGAACTCGGCGCGCAAGCTCGCGCAGGCCGGCTACGTCGGCTTTGCCCTCGACATGTTCGGGAAGGGCAAGGTGACGACCCATCCCGCCGATGCGCAGGGGTTCATGGCCGAAGCCGCCAAGGATCCGGCGGCGCTCACCGCGCGTTTCGACGCGGCGCTCGCGCTGCTCAAGCAGGATCCCAACGTGGATCCGAGCCGGATCGCGGCGATCGGCTATTGCTTCGGCGGCGGAGTGGCCCTGGCCATGGCGCGCGCCGGCGAGGACCTGGACGCCGTCGTCACCTTCCACGGGGCGCTCGCGACCACCAATCCGGCGAAGAAGGGCCAGGTGAAGCCGCGGATCCTGGTGCTCACCGGCGGCGCCGATCCGATGACCCCGTCCTCGGTGGTGGACCAGTTCAAGAAGGAGATGAAGAACGCCGGCGTGAAGTACGAGGTCGTGGTGTACCCCGGCGCCAAGCACAGCTTCACGAATCCGGCTGCCGACCAGGCGGGCCTGGAGGCGCTCGCCTACAACGCCGACGCCGACCGCAAGTCGTGGGCGAAGGCGATGGAGTTCCTGAAGAAGACGCTCTAGCGGCCTGACGGAGCAGCCGCCGCGAAGCTGGGCTGAGCCGGCGAAGGGCAACCGCTCGTTGCGAAACACCGACGGTTACTGCACCAACACCAGACGGTGGGTCCTCGTGGTTCCCATCGCCGTGAAGCGCAGGAGGTAGACGCCGTTTCGTGCCGGGACTCCGCGCGAGTCCCGCCCTGACCAGGAAGCCGTGTGCCACCCCGCCTCCTGTCTCCCCCGTGCGATCGTCGTCACGAGCCGGCCCTGGATGTCGTAGACCGCCAGCTCCGCATGCGTCTCGGATGGGACGGAGTATCGAAGGCGGGTCGGCCCGCATGATGGATTGGGTGCCGGCAGGTCGAACGCGAGCGGCGGTGATGTCGCCCCCATTGTCACATCGACGGTCGACGGCTCAACGAGCGCCAGTCGCTGGTTGGCAGTGACGTTGGCCATTGCTTGCACCGCGCCCGAGGGCCAGCGAACGATCAGCGAATCGGCCTTTGCCGCCGGCCCCAGGCCGAACTCCACCGTCAGCGAGTTCTGAGAGAAGTACCCCGAACCTCCCGACACCTCCTGGATCTGGCGCACGGTCCCCGCGAGGAGCACGACCCGGGCCCCGATGGCCGAGCGGTTGGAAACTCTTCCGGCCAGGTCGACGTGCAGCCAATGGGCCCCGCTCGAAAGATCGTTGCGAAGCAGCTTGTTCGCCGAGCCATCGTTCACCAGGTAAAGGTCGAGATCTCCGTCGCCGTCGTGGTCGGCCCAGGCTACGCCGGTTCCGTTGCCCGTGTCCCCGAGCGGTCCGCTGGTGATCGCCACGAATACGCCGGCCCCGTCGTTTCTGAGCAGCCGGTTCGTACCGCCGTAGTTGGCGAGGTAGAGATCGAGGTCCCCGTCGTTGTCGTAGTCGGCCCAGGCCACGCCCGTCCCGTTCCCGGTATCCCCGAGCGGGCCGGCGGTGAGTGCGGTGAACGCGCCTCCTCCATCGTTCCTCATCAGCTTGTTGGCCATGCCGTAGTTGGCCACATAGAGGTCGAGGTCTCCGTCCCGGTCGAAATCCCCCCACGCGGCGCCCTGACCCGGTCCCGAGTCCTCGACGACGAGGCTGCTCACCTTCGTGAACACGCCGCTTCCGTCATTTCTCAGGAGCCGGTTGGGCCCGTCATTCGTGACATACAAGTCCGGATCACCATCGTTGTCGTAGTCCCCCCATGTGGCGGCGACGCCCCAACCGGTGTCTCCCACAGGGCCCGTGGTCGCATCCGCAAATCCGGAGACCCCATCGTTGCGCAGCAGTCGGTTCGCCGTGCCGTAGTTCACGACATAGAGGTCGAGGTCGCCGTCACGATCGTAGTCGACCCACGAGGCGCCCTGTCCGGGACCAGTGGCACCGAGCGGCCCCGCGGTGACGTCGGTGAATCCTCCGGCGCCATCGTTCCGGAACAGGCGATTCGCGGCCAGGTAGTTCACGAGATAGAGATCGGGATCTCCGTCGTTGTCGTAGTCCCCCCACACCGCGGCACTGCCGTTGTCGGCGTTGTCGAGCGGAGGAGCGGTCACGTCGGAGAAGTTCCCCGCACCATTGTTTCGAACGAGCAGGTTGGGGCCATCGTTGCTGATGTAGAGATCCGGATCCCCGTCTCCGTCGAAATCCCCCCAGGCCACACCGAACCCACTCGCGTTGTTGCCGAGCGGGGATCCGGTGAGGGCAGTGAATTGGGCCAGGCTGACACCCGGCGCGGCCATGAAAGACGTCAATGCCACTGTGGCGATCACGGCCCCGGGAAACCACTGGATGGAACGCATGGCAATCGCCCTTTCGAAGCGGACGGGGCACGCGAACGCATGCCCCGTCCAGCGGGGAGACTGGCGCCTCCCCGTGCCCCGTGACCTACGGTGTCACGGACAGCTTGCGCGTGGTCGACACGCCGTCCGCCCGCAGGGTGATGAAGTACATGCCCGGGATCAGGGTGCGGCCGGCGTCGTCCCGGCCGTCCCAGACCACGGTGTGCCCGCCGCTGCCAAACGTGGTGTTCGCGAGCTGGCGCAGCCGCTGTCCGGTCACGCTGTAGATGTCGAGTTCCACCGTTGCTGGCGCGCGCAGCGAGAAGCTGAACGTGGCGCCCGAAGCGGTCGGGTTCGGCTGCGGTGCCCACAGCCGAGGCCTCGCCTCGTCCGCTGCACCAACCGTTCGACCCGCCACCGGCTGCGCCGGTGCAGCGGGATTGACGAGGTGGTACGGCCGCATCATGTCGTTCTCCTCGTGCTCCAGAATGTGGCAGTGCCACACGTACCCCGGTTCCGCCGTCGCATCGAATGAGTAGGACGGAGACTCATCCTGAGGTGCGAACCTCACGAGAATCCGCGTCACTTCTCCCGGGTTCATCCGGTAGGTGTCCTTCCACCCGCGCTCGTTGGCTGGCGCGGGGACGGGTTTGCCTTTGACGTAGGGCCCGACGTCGACCGGGACGTATGCGTCGGTCGGAAGCTCGGGGTTGGCCATCTCGAACGCGCCCTCATATTTCTTCACGTTCACCTTCTGGCGGTTGAGAAGCTGGAACTGCACCAGATGAATATGGATGGGATGGGTGTCAGCGGTCATGTTCACGACTTCCCACATCTCCGTGGAACCGAGCATTGGGTATTCGGTCGCAGGAACGTCGTGAAACGGCATGCCGTTGAGCAGAGCGCCGGTGGGCTCGCCATCGTCCGTGACTTCGTTCAGCGTCATCACCCTCGTCATTGAGGGGCTGCCGAGACGATTCACTGTGGTGAGGTACGGCGGGATCACGCTGTTGTCCGGAGCGGTCAACGGCACCACCCGGAACAGCATGATCTGACCGGTGGTCTGCGGATCAGCCGCCGCCCCGTTGGGGAACGGCGCCTTGGCGGTGTTGCGGAGAACCAGTTCGGCGCCCGGAGCGTACGCAGAGAAGTCGACGATGATCTCGGCGCGTTCACCGGGTGCTATGACGAGGCGTGGCGATTCCGGATTCATCGGATCGTTCAGCAGCACCGGCTCGGCGAGATAGCCGCCGTCAGTCGCGATCTGATGGAACGCCGGTCCGGGAGCACCGGTTGCGCGATCGGCCAGAGTCAGGCTGTAGAAGCGCGCGTTCGAACCTTCCAGGATCCGGAAGCGGTACTTGCGAGGCTCGACGTTCAAGTACGGCCACACCTTCCCGTTGACGAGGATCACGTCACCGAAGAACTCGGGGATCCAGATGGGATGAATGTCGGTGATTCCCACGTTGGGGTACCAGAGCTGGCCGTCGACGGTGAACATGCGGTCCTGGATGGCGAGACCGATGTCGTAGGGGCCGCTCGGAAGCCCGGCCGGCTCGTTCCCGGGATCGGTAATGACGTAGAACCCCGCGAGACCGGCGTAGACGTTGTGCCGCGTATAACCAAAAGCATGATCGTGGTACCAGATGGTCGAGGCCAGCTGATCGTTGGCGTAGGTGTAGACCTCCTTCTTCCAGTCGTGCCCCTTCTCGGCGAAGTCCTTCGTGAACCACGTCATGGGACCGCCGTCGCTCTGGGGCTCGACCTCGGCGCCGTGCACGTGGGTTGTGATCGGCACGCCGGTGGTCGTGTGCGCCTTCGGGATCGTCGGGTCGATGGCGTAGTCGAGGATGTGCGGCCCGGTGAGGTTGTTGGTCCATCGGATCGAGATGGGAACGCCCTTCTGGGCCACGATGGTCGCGCCCGGATAGCTGGCGGTCGCCTGAGACGTGCCGTATCCGTACAGGGTCGTGGGAGGAAGCTGGCTGTGCAGCTGCTGCTGAATCTGCCAGACCCCGATCTCGTAGTAGTTGGGGCCGGCCATGGGCATCGCCCCCGGAACCGGGAGCGGGTCCATGTACTTGGTCAGGGTTCTCGGATCGAGCACCTGCGAGAACGCCTGCCCCGCGACCAGCAGGGCAGATATCGCAAGTGCCGTGCGGATGACGAAGCTGCGTGAACTCATCGAACACCTCCTCGACGAGCGTTGAAGTGGCTCGTCAGAACGGAAGGGCGATCGCGTGGGGGCCGCGAAACGGGTGAGGGTGGGGTTTCGTTTCAGTGGCTGAATTCGACGGGCGGCGCGGGTTGCGTCCCGTGACGGAGTCCCTCTTCGGGGTCCTGGTAGCCGGCTTCGGCGGCTATGCGGCAACTCGAGGTGGCGAGTCGCAGTCGTTCGTGCATCGCGCATGCCACGGTGCGGCATGCGGCCAACCGCTTACGCACCTTCATCCGGACGCTCGGGGAAGATCGCCCGCGGGAAAACGGGCCTGCCATCCTGGCGGTCAGGGAGCAGGAAATGTCAGTAGCTCCTCTCCGTGACCCCTAGATTGGCAGCATGGCTGACGGCCGCAGGCGACAGCGAGCGGTAGCCATCGCGGTAGCGGGCGATCAAGCACGAACCACAATCGGCCGAGAATCACCGGGCGCATGGTGCACGTCATCATCTGGATCTCAGCGGCGGTCTTCGGGGCCGCCTGGTGGGCCGTGTCGGTCGCGCTCGGTGCCCGCGCCTACGGGGTGCTCGGAGCCCACCCGCTCGCCGGCGTGGCGGCCGGAGCGTGCACCGGACTGATCGTGGCGGCGATCTCGATCCCCATATACCGGCGCACCGGGGCGCGCAGCCTCTACTGGTACTCGCCGTTCAGCGTCTACCTGTCGATCGCGGTCTACGGGTTGATCCTGTTCGCGCTCCGGTCACTCGCGAACGACTTCCACCCCGCTCAGAACCGGTGGGCGGCGGGCCTCGAAGCGATCGCCGGGATGTGGTGGGGCGTCACGATGCTGCTCCCGATCGCGGTGGTCGTCCACATGCTCGCCTATGCGAACCACCGACTCCTGCGCCGGATGGTGATTCCGAACGCCACCGTCGTTCCGCGGCACGACGCATCGCGGGCATCAGCAGCAGGCGGATCGGAATGATCCCGAAGTGGGCCCACCGCCAGTAGGCGAGCAATCGGCTGCGCGCCTCGGCGTCGGTGGCCACCGCGCGGGTCTCGTGCGAGAAGCGGGTCGTTGCGGAACCGGTGCTCTCGGTTTCGAGCGTCCAGGCGATCTTGACCCAGCCGGGCTCGTGGTAGGCGGCGAATTCGCGTGCCGGGATCGGAGTGAATCCGACGTCGGCGAGCCGGGGGCGGCACACGGCACCGCAGGCAATCAGGCGCCCGGGCTCATCCACGAGCTTCCCCCAGCCCAGCCGGCGCACGAACGGTGACGTGGAAGCGCTCGCGGAAGTCCGGGCCCGGGATGAAGGCGTCGAGCGGTGATGTCACCGCGCGCGACGTGAACGCACCCCGCGCTGGAGTTTCGCCCGCATGGCGGCCGGAAGCGGACGGCAGGCGCAGTGCTTCTGGTGCTCGAGATGCCACGCGAGCCTCTGCCCGGGGGTCGCGTTGCGCGGCATGCGGTGCTTCGCGTGCCATTCGGCATTGAGCTTCGGCACGGATTTCGTACGCCGTTTTCGGGCCGTCATCGGCGCGCCTCCTCCGGCCCGGGCGATATCTGGCTCCTCTTGGGCCTCATCCAGCCTCGCCGTTCCGGATGGAGCGCCAGTCTCGCCGCGGGCCCATGGTATCCGGCATTCTCCCCGGTGAACCGGCTCTCGATCATGAAGCCTTCACTCACATAGAGTCGGAGCGCGGCGTCGTTGTTGCCGCACGCCTGCGTCCAGGCATCTTCGTCCAATCGAGCGAGGCAGTGCCGCAGGAGCGCCCGGCCGATTCCGCGGCGGTAATGCGCGGGATCCACGTAGAGCCAGGCGAGGTACGGGTCGTCGATGCCCGCGAACCCGACGACCTGGTCGCCCTGCTCAGCGACGAACATGACGCAGGCGCTGACGTACCGGCCTTCAGGATCCTCCGCCAGCGGTATGAATGCGCGCGCATCGTACGATCCACGCAGCTCGTCGGGCCGGGAGCGATCGTGCACACGACAAATGGCCGGCCAATCCTCGGGCCGATAGTCGCGGATGATGGCGTTCATGGGCGCCAGCATAGCCAGCAAGAAGCCCCCGCAACAGAACGTTGCGGGGGCTCTCGAACGCTGGCTCCTCGGGTAGGATTCGAACCTACAACCCTCCGGTTAACAGCCGGATGCTCTGCCGTTGAGCTACCGAGGAATGGAAAATCTTGGGGGGGATCGGCTAGGACCCAGGCCTTCGGCCTTTGCCCGTTGGCGGGCAGGGGCCTGAAAGAGCGCCGGAGTCTACGAGCCGGGTCCGGGGACGGTCAAGGCGCGCTCGCGCAGGACTTGCGCCAGCGCAAGCTCCTTCCCGCGCTCGGCGTATCCGGGGTGGCTCTGCGCGGGGCGGTTCTCGAGGTGCCAGCGGACGACGCCCGGCAGGTACTCGGGGACGCGCGCACCAAGGAACCCGAATTCGGCCCCCGCGCGCGCCGGATCGAGCACCGACACCCAGCGCCCGCCGTAGGGGGTGAACCAGCGGTCGATGCCGGCGGCCTCGATCTCGTCCCACGACGCGTCTTCGAAGCGCGGCTCACAACCGGCCGCCTTCGCCACGCTCTCGAGGAACTCGCGCAGCGAAATGAAGTCGGGCTGGCAGAGGTTGTATACCGCCTCGCGGAGCTGAAGGCCGTTCACGAGCCGGAGCACCGCGCCCGCCACGTCGGCCGCGTGAATGAACCTCAGGATGCGGCGGCCGCCATCCGGCAGCACGATGGGCCCGCCGTCGAGCATCCGCTCGAGATACCCCCAGAGTCTCAGGCTCGTATCGTGTGTTCCGACCACCACCGGAATGCGGAAGATGGTGGCGCGCACGCCGTGGGTGGCGCGCAGCGAGAGCAGCGCCCGCTCCGCGCGCCGCTTGCCGACCCCGTACACCCAGTTCGCGTGATTCGAGGTGCCGGGCTCGGGTTCGGGCATGACCGCGGCTTCGCTGTCCTCCTCGCGGTAGGGCATGTGGGTGTTGCCGGTCACGAGGTACACCTGTCCGGTCGAGATCATGAGGCACGGGCCGGTGACCGCGTAGGGAACCAGCATCAGGTTCTCGATGTCGGGAGCGTCGTAGGCGGAGAGGTCGACCGTGAAGGCGAAGCGCCGGCCGGAAATCGCGCGGGCCATGCCCTCGACGTCGCGGCGGTCGGCCACGATCAGCTCGGCGCCCGTCGGAGCCGTTCGCCCGCCACGCGCGAGCACGGCCACCGGGCGGCCGGCCTCGAGCAGCGCCCGGACAACGTGGCCGCCGATGAAGCCCGTTCCGCCGAGCACCAGAACGCGGTCTTCCCCGCCGAATGCCGTTCCGCGCAGACCGCCCTCGGTGGCGTCCGCGGTCACGGCTTCACCTTCAGGTTCTTCTGCAGGAAGGAAAGCGTCCGCGCCCAGGCCTGGCGCGCGGCATCCGGGTGGTAGCTCTCGGCACCTTCATTCATGAATCCGTGCCCGGCCCCGGAATACACGAACACCTCGTGCACACGGCCGGCCCTCGTGAGCTCGGCATCGAGCGCCGTCACCTGTGCGAGGTCGATCGCCTCGTCCTTCTCGCCGAAATGGCACTGGAGCGGCGCGGTGAGCGTCCCCAGCTTGCCGGGCCCTCCTTCGGGCGAACCGTAGAATACGACAACCGCCGCCACGTCCGGGCGCCCCGAGGCGAAGGCACGAGCGAGAATCCCGCCGGCATTGAATCCCACGACCCCGACCCGGCTCTTCGCTGTGCGCTTCTCGCCGTGCAGCCAGGCGATGGCGGCGCCGAGCTCTGCAATCGCGCGCTTCGGGTCGAGCGAGGTGGCCAGCGCGCGCGCGCCGTCGGCGTCCTCCGCGACCTGGCCGTGATAGAGGTCGGGAACGATCGTCACGTACCCCTGACGCGCGAAACGCCGCGCCATGTCGCGGATCCCGGCGTTCATGCCCCACGACTCGTGCACCAGCACCAGCCCCGACGCCGGCCCGCTGCCGCCGGGCCAGGCGACGAACGCGCCCGTGCTCTGGGGTCCGGCGCGGAGCGTGACATGGGAAGTGTCGGCGGGCGGAGCGGAGCCCGCCGCTGCCGCGGGCCGGGCAACGGCGCCCGCCAGTACGGCCGCGATCATCAGGCGCGGGATCTGCCTCACGAGGCCTCCTTCATTGGGCCGAAGAGCGTAACCCCGCGCGCGGGTCGCGGAAAGCCGGGGCCGGAGCGTTTGTGGGACTCTTCAGGCGGCCGCGGCCTCGTCCTCGACGTCACCGTTCCGCCGGGCCAGCTCGCGACGAACGGCCGCCAGCTCGAGGCGGGTGACCCGGAGCTCCTCTTCCAGGGCGCGCACGCGTGCCGCGCGCCCGGTCACCTGGAATCCGGCCTGGATCCGTTGCAGCACCTCGGCGTGATCGCAGGGCTTCACGATGTAGTCGTCGACCCCGGCCGCCAGGGCGCGGGCGCGGTCTTCCGGTTCGCTGCGCGCGGACACGAGGAGGAAGTATGGGGCTTCCTCGCCGAGACCGGTCTTGATCGCCTGGCACAGCTCGAGGCCGTCCACGTACGGCATCATCCAGTCCGACAGCACGACCTCGGGCTCGAACGACACGATGGCCTTCATGCCTTCGCGTCCGTCGGCCGCCACCGCCACCTTCCAGCCGTTCACCTCCAGCAGCTTCTGGTAGATGCTTCGCAGAACCGGGTCGTCGTCGACCACGAGAACGCGCGACTCCGACGCGGGCTTCATGCCGCCTTCCTCATCATGCGCTTGACCTGGTTCACGAAGGTGCCGTGATCCATGATCGGCTTCGAGACGTAGTCGCGCGCGCCGCTGTCCCCGAGCAGCGACTCGGCGTCCCCGCGCATCGCGTGCGCGGTGGCGAGCATCACCGGGACCTGCGCGGTGGTCGGATCGTTTCGGATCATCTGGCAGAGCTCGACACCGTTGACCGGCTTTCCCTCCCACCGGGAATGTGCGAGCGACACGTCCATGATCACGAGATCGATCGTGCCGCCGCGGCACAGCTCGAAGATCTCCTCGGGGGACTCGCTGACCACGACCTCGAACCCCGCGCGCTTTTCCAGGATCATCCGGAAGAGCAGCGCATTGGTCGGATCGTCCTCGACCACCAGAATCCGGCTCATGCCGCCTCCTCGGCTTCGTTCTTGCCGGTGCCGGCACTGCCGGCCTCCGGCTCCACCTCGCCGCGCGCCACGACCTGGAGATGCCAGTCGATGATGTGCGGCAGGATCAGGGGGTTCTCGTGCATCGCGGACTTGGACAGCACGTCCAGCACGGGACCATCTTCGAGCAGCGCTCGTTCTTCATCCGTGCGACCCTCGGGATAATTGGTCAGCACCAGCACCGGCAACGAGGGATCCCCGTCCGGGCTGCTCAGCTCGCGAAGCACGTCGTAACCGCTCACCACCGGCATCATGAGATCGAGCAGCAGCAGGTCGAAGCCACTCGGCTGGACGCGCAGGATGTGCAGGCATTCCTCGCCGTTGTTCGCGACCTCGAGTACGAAACGCTCCTCGGGAAGAGCCTTCCGGACGTAGGCCACGACCGTGGGGTCGTCCTCCGCCATGAGGATCCGCACCGGGCGCAGCGAGCGCTGGCCCAGGAGGGATTCCATCGTGGCGATCAGGCGCGGACCCTCGATGGGCTTTACGAGGTGCGACGGCGGACGGGTGAACGAGTTGGAGCGCATCCGCTCTTTCACTTCGTCTTCGAAGCCGGTGATGAAGAGAACCGGGATGTGGCGGGTTCGAAGGTCGGAGGCCATCCGCTCCGCGAGGTCCCAGCCGGTGCGGACGCTCGCCCCCTCGACGCTGCTGAGGGCGTAGTCGAGCAGGACGATCGCGGGATTGAGCCGTCGCGCCAGCATCCAGCCGGCCTCCGCGTGGCGCGCTTCCACCGTGCGGTAACCGTGGTCCTGGAGAAGTGCCTGCACGTACGAGCGGAACGAAGGGTCGTCCTCGACAATCAGAGCCAGCGAGCCGCCGGCCGGTCCGCGGATCTGCTCCTCGGGTCGGCCCTCGACCGGGGACGCCATCTCCTCGCCGGTCCACAGCGGGAGCGAGAAGTACATGCGCGTGCCGTGCCCCTCGCCCTCGCTCTCGACCCCGATGACGCCGCCCATCAGCTCGATCAGGCTCTTGCAGATCGCGAGGCCGAGGCCGGTGCCGCCGAAACGCCGCGTCGTGCTGCCATCCCCCTGCATGAACTTCTCGAAGATCACCGCCTGGCGGTCGCGCGGAATCCCGATTCCCGTGTCCACCACTTCGAACATGCTGTAGCCCAGATCGCGGCGCTCGATGACCCGCACGATCACCCGGCCCTCGGCGGTGAACTTCACGCTGTTTCCGACGAGGTTGATCAGCACCTGCTTGACCTTCCGGAAATCGCCCCGCACGTTGCGGCCGGGCGCGGTCGGCGGCTCGAACACGAGCGAGAGTCCCTTCTGAGCGGCCTGGACATGGGTCACCGTCTGCACTTCCTCGAAGAGCAGGCGCGGATCGACTTCCTGGATCTCGAGCGTCATCTTGCCGGCTTCGATCTTGGCGATGTCGAGCACGTCGTTGATGAGCCCGAGCAGGTGGCGCGAGCACTGGAGCGCCTGCCTCAGGAACTCGTGCTCCTCTTCAGGATTGCGGCACATGCCGTCGAGGACGAGCTGGAGGAAGCCGATCATGCCGTTCAGCGGCGTGCGGAGCTCGTGGGAGGTGTTGGCCAGGAACTCGCTCTTGAGGCGCGACGCCGCTTCCAGCTCGGCGTTCAGCTCCGCGAGCCGGCGGTTGCTCGCCTCGAGCCCTTCCGCGAACGCGCGGATCCGGTGCTCGGCGGCGACGCGCTCGCTGACGTCGCGGACAATCGCGGTGTAGCGGGTCGCCGTCCCCTCTCCGACCACCGAGATCGAGACCTCGACCGGGACGCCCGGGCCATCGAGCGCGCGGGCTTCGGCGCTCGACACGCGGCCGGGCTGGGGAAGCCGGCCGCGCGCCGGGCCCGGCAGCCGGATCAGCTCGGCGAAGGAGCGCTGGCGCAGCTCCTCGACGGACATCCGGAACAGGCGCTCGGCGCCGCGGTTCGCGCTCTGCACGCGGCCCGAGTAGTCATACGTGAGAATGGCATCGAAAGCGCTGTCGAACACCGACTGGATGTGACCCGCATGACGCTGGGCGACCTCGAGGTCGTGGCGGGCGAGCCGCGCCGAGAACTCGTGCTTCCAGAGGTAATGGCCGGCGACCGCGAACAGCGCGATCGCGAGGTCGAGGAGCAGGAGCCCCCAGAACGGATTCCGCGATCCTGCGGTCAGGCTGCGGCCGGTCGCCTGCGACACGATGGAGCAGCCGAGGTCCGGCACCTGGCGCGAAAGGCTCCAGATCACCTCTCCCGTTCGACTACGCGCCTTCATCCGGGTTTCGACGCCGGAGGCGGCGGGCACCGCGATCTGCATGGGCCCGGTGGCAGCCACGATGCGGGTGCCGGCACGGACCGTCGAGCTGGGCGGGCGGGTGAGGATGACCGTCTCCTCGCCGTCGCGCGTGACCAGGTAGGAGCCGGATTCGGCGCCGAAAGCCGGCCAGTTGAGAAGGCGCGGCCGGAACAGCGGATCGGGATCGGCGAACACGATGCCGACCACCGAGCGCCACGGCGGGTCGACGATCGGAAGGATGACGACGATCACCGGGCCTTCCCGGCCCGGGCGCACGGACATCACCGGCTCTCCGCTGCGCAACGCCTCCTGGATCATGTCGGGCGGAACGTCGACGGCGGCCCGGATGGTGTCGCGCCGGGCTTTCGCGATGAGCGCGCCCTTCGCGTCGCGGATCTCGAAGTCCTTCCAGCGGAAGGCCGTGGTCGCCTGGGTCAGGTGGAGCTGCGAGCGGCGGCCGCGGCGCTCGAGGGCTTCCCGCGCCACGAACTCACCGGAGCGCACGAGATCGCGGAGCGGTCCGTTCAGCTCGAAGATCTTGCGGTCGGTGCCGGTCGAGAGAACATCCCAGCCGTCGCTCTCGATGCGTCCGAGCTCGTTCCGGGAGATGTAGACGTTGATGATGATGGTGGCGAGGATGACCAGCGCGGCAAAGCCGTAGGCGATCCCGCTCGAGCTCCATTTCGGGCCCGTCGCGGGACGGCGCTTCACGTCATCGGGCTTCTCGCTCCGCTCCGGAGGCGCGGTACCGGTGCTCCCCGGCCGGCCGAGGGAAACGGAGGGAGGCGTCTGCTTCGGGGAACCCTCCATAGGACAAGGTTTTCGACCCTGACGGAGGGTGACTTGAGGCGGCCCTAGGCGCTGGGCGCTTTTCCCTGTTTCTGCCAGTACCGGGGCCGCATGTTGGACTGGAGCACGCGCTTCCTCAGCCGGAGGCTGGTCGGGGTGACCTCGAGCAACTCGTCCTCGCGGATCCACTCGAGCGCCTGCTCGAGGGAGAGCCGGTGCGCCGGAAGCAGCTGCAGGCTCTCCTCGGAGGTCGAAGCCCGCATGTTGGTCAACTTCTTCTCCTTCACGATGTTGACGTCGATGTCCTCCTCGCGCGAATTCTCACCCACGATCATGCCTTCGTAGGCGCGCTCGCCGGGCTCGACGAACATCTCGCCGCGATCCTGGACGTGCTCGATGGCGTAACCGGTGATCCGGCCGGGCCGGTCGGAGACCAGCGCCCCCGTCATGCGATGGGGAATCTCGCCCGTCCACGGCTCGTGTCCGTCGAACAGATGATTGAGGAGCCCCGTGCCGCGGGTGTCGGTGAGGAACTGGCTGCGGAATCCGATCAGCCCGCGTGACGGGATGCGGAACTCGAGACGCACGCGGCCGGTGCCGTGATTCACCATGTTGGTCATGCGCCCGCGGCGCCCGCCGATCTTCTGGGTCACGATGCCGACGAAATCCTCGGGACAGTCGATGACCAGCTTCTCCATCGGCTCGTGGACCACGCCGTCCTTGCGGTGCGTGATCACTTCCGGCTTGCCCGCCGCGAGCTCGTAGCCCTCGCGCCGCATCATCTCGATCAGGATCGCCATCTGCAGCTCACCCCGTCCCGAGACCTTGAAAGCGTCTGGGGTCTCGCCCGGCTCGATGCGGATCGCCACGTTGGTCAGAATCTCCTTATCGAGGCGCTCCCGCAGATTGCGGGATGTGACGTACTTTCCCTCCTGGCCGGCGAACGGCGAGGTGTTCACCGAGAACATCATGCTCACGGTCGGCTCGTCGATCGTCACGGGCGGCAGCGGGCGCGGATCGTCGGTGTCGGTGACGGTGTCGCCGATGTGCACTACCTCGAACCCCGCCAGCGCCACGATGTCGCCGGGCCCGGCTTCGGTCACCTCCACGCGGTCGAGACCCTCGAACACGTACAGGTTGGTGACGCGCGAGCGCGTGAGGCTGCCGTCGGTGCGGGCGAGCGCGACGTCCTGCTTCGTCCGGAGGTTGCCGTTGACGATGCGGCCGATCGCGAGCCGGCCGACGAAGTCCGAGTAGGCCAGGTTCAGCACCAGCATCTGGAGCGGGATCTCGGGCTGATAGCGCGGCGCCGGGATGGTGCGGATGATCTCGTCGAACAGCGGCTTCATGCGATGGTCCTCGCCGTCCGGCGTGAGGCGGCAGATGCCGTCCCGGGCGATCGTGTAGAGCACCGGAAAGTCGAGCTGGTGCTCTTCGGCATCGAGATCGATGAAGAGATCGTAGATCTCGTTCAGGACTTCCTGCGGGCGCGCGTCCTTGCGGTCGATCTTGTTGATGATGACGATCGGCGGCAGGCCCAGCTCGAGCGCCTTGCGCAGCACGAACCGGGTCTGCGGCAGCGGCCCCTCGCTGGCGTCCACCAGCAGCATCACGCCGTCCACCATCTTGAGCGTGCGCTCCACCTCGCCGCCGAAGTCGGCGTGGCCGGGGGTGTCCACGATGTTGATCTTGGTGTCGCCGTAGCGGATGGCGGTGTTCTTGGCGAGGATCGTGATGCCCTTCTCGCGCTCGAGGTCGTTGGAGTCCATGACCCGCTCGGCGACTTCCTGGTTCTCGCGGAACACACCGCTCTGCCAGAGCAACGCGTCGACCAGCGTGGTCTTGCCGTGGTCGACGTGCGCAATGATGGCGATGTTGCGCAGGCCTTCCCGGGCGATGGAGGCGTCGGGGGCCGACGCTGCCGTCGTGCTCTCTTGCATGGACTTCCCTTCTAGGGTTGGAGCTGCCGCCTCAGGTCGTTCCAGAGGGAGGGCCGCTCGAACAGCGAATCGTACGAGTAGAGGGCGAGCGTCGGGAAGCCGAGCGCACGAGCCCCGAGAATTTTGAGTGCGGTGGTGACGGCACTGGCGTTGTACACGGCGAAGCCCGGCACCACGCGGTCATCCGCCCCCAGGTCGCGGCGGAACTCGACGAGCTGGTCCATCACCTGCTGCGTGGGAGCGGCATAGCACATCGGAAACGCGCGGTCGAGAAGTCCCGCGCGCAGCCAGGCGCGCCACGACTGCGCGTGGATGCGCTCGGCGGCCGCGCTGTCGGCGATCACGGCAGCGCTGAGCGGCAGCCCGGGACGGATGGAATCCAGCGCGGTGCGCACCCCGCTCACGATCCCGGTGATCTGATCACGATGGAATGCGGCGAGCTCCGCGCGGATCTCGGAGCGCTGCTCGGGGGGCAGGCCCTTCATGCGGTTCGGGTCGACACCCGATGCGAGAGCGAAGCGCGCGCGCGTCGTGGCGTCGAAGCCGACCGGCACGATGGGGTCCCGGATGTAGTCGAGATGGATGCCGTCCACCGGGTAGCGCTCGGCGATCTCCGACACGATGGACACGAGCCACTCCTGGACACCCGGATTCGCGGGGGCGAGGAACACGCCTTCGACGCGCAGGCGCCGGCGCTGGGAGGCGGTGAGCCGCGCCATCGAGCGGCCGTCCTCGAGGCGCGCCACCCACTCGGGATGCCGGCGCAGCACGTGGCGCGGATCGCGGGGCGGCGTCGGCGCCGACCACGCGAGCAGGCAGTTGACCCAGGCATGAACCTCGATGCCATTCTCGTGCGCACGCGCGACGAGGTATCCGAAGGGATCGTGCCGGGCGTCGAGCGGATCGGAGACGGCCGCCGGCTCGGAGCCGAGAAACGACGCGCGCGGCAGGATCGCCGACGGATAGCAGGCATCGCCCCGGCCCACCACCTGGACGAGCAGACCCCGCACGCCCATCTCGCGGGCCCGTGCGACCACGCGGTCGATCGAAGCCGCGGAGCCGAGCGAGCCGCGGAGCACCCACAGGAACTCCGCCGCCGGCGGACGGGCGGCCGCCGTGGCCTCCGACGCCGAAGCCGGGGCCGCGCCGGGAAGCGGCGCGGACGGCCCCTGCGTCAGGGCGAGCAGCATCAATGCTGTCGCGGGAAGGCTCACGTGGATCTCCAGGTGGGGAAGCCGGTAAACGAACGCGGGCGGTGAACCGCCCCGCCCGCGCACCAGACTCCCTGATGAATCGGCAGAAACGCTATCCGGTCTTGACCCCGGTTCGGGTCCGCTTCTTGGCCGGGGCCACTACGCCGCCTTCGCTGTCGCGGCCCCCGCGCTTGCCACGTCCGGGACGCTCGGATTCGCCCTCGGCCGCCGCTTCCTTCTCCTTGCGGGCGGCTTTACGGCCTTCCTTGCCGGCCGTCTTCGCCTCCTCGGCCGCGAGACGGTCCTCGCGCTCCTTCTGCCGCTGCTCCACACTCTTCACGAGCTCGAGGTACACGGTTTCCCCGGCGTCACCGAGACGATGCCCGAGTCGCAGGATCCGCGTGTAGCCGCCGGCGCGCTCCGTGTACCACGGGGCGATGACGTCGAACAGCTTGGAGGTGATCGCCGGCTTCATGATGAAGCGCGCCACGTGGCGGCGCGCGGCGACGTCGCCGCGCTTGGCGAACGTGATCATCCGCTCGGCCAGCCGCCGCGTCTCCTTGGCCTTGGCCACCGTGGTTTCGATGCGTTCGTACTCGAACAGTGCGGTGGCCATGTTGCGCAGCAGAGCGCGCCGGTGCGAAGCCGTCCGGCTCAGCTTTCGATGATCACGATTGTGTCGCATGGCTCCCTCGTTCTCAGGCTTCCACGGGCGCCGTGGACCGGTCCGCGAGGTACCGGGTGACGTCCATGCCGAACGAGAGTCCCATCTCGCCCAGAATGTCCTGGATCTCCTTGAGTGACTTGCGTCCGAAGTTACGGAACTTGAGCATCTCCTGCTCGCTCTTCTGCACCAGGTCGCCGATCGTCTTGATCTCCGCGGCGCGGAGGCAGTTGCTGGACCGCACGGAGAGCTCGAGCTCCTCGACGCTCTTGTCGAGCGTCTTGCGGATCCGCATCACCTGCTCGTCGACCTCCTCCTCCACTTCCTCCTCGATCGGCTCCTCGAAGCTGATGAACAGGCTGAAGTGGTCGCGCAGGATCTTGGCGGCGACTGCCACCGCGTCCTGCGGGAGGATGCTCTTGTCGGTCCACACCTCGAGCAGGAGCTTGTCGTAGTCGATGCGCTGGCCGAGCCGCGTGGCTTCGACGGTGTAGTTCACCTTGGTCACCGGCGAGAACTGCGAGTCGATCGGAATGACGCCGATCGGACGATCCGTCTGCGAGTGCATGTCGGCCGAGACATAGCCGCGGCCGGCACTGATCTCGACCTCCATGCGGAGGTCGCCGTCACGGTTCAGCGCCGCGATGTGCATTTCCGGATTCAGGATTTCGACCTCGGGGTCGACCTGCATGTCCCCGGCGCGCACCTCACCCTTGCCCTTCACCTCGAAGATCCCCTTCTTGGGACCGTCGCCGTGGAGCTTGAGCCGCACCTGCTTGAGATTGAGGATGATCTCCGTGACGTCCTCGATGACACCCGGCAGCGTCGAGAACTCGTGGAGCACGCCCTCGATCCGGACCGCCGAAACCGACGCGCCCTGGAGCGAGGAGAGCAGCACGCGGCGCAGCGAATTCCCCAGCGTGATGCCGAATCCGCGCTCGAGCGGCTCGACCACGAAACGCCCGTAGCCGTCGGTATTGGCCGGATCCGGTACGACCTGCTTCGGCATGGTCAAATTCTTCCACTTCATCGTGCGAAACCCCCTCGCGATGAGTTGTAAGTTACTTGGAGTAGAGCTCGACGATCAGCTGTTCGTTGATCGGGACCGGGATGGATTCCCGAGTCGGAATGCTGAGGATCCGGCCGGTGAGCGTGTCGGTGTTGAGGTTGAGCCACTCGGGAACGGTCTGTCCCTTGCGGGCTTCGAGCGAGCCGAGCACGACAATGAGCTTCCGGCTCTTCTCCCGGATCGCCACCTCGTCGCCCGCCCGCACCAGGAACGAAGGAATATCCACGACCCGGCCGTTGACCTGGACGTGGCGGTGCCGCACGAGCTGCCGCGCGGTCGCACGGTTGCCCGCGAAGCCGAGACGGAACGTCACGTTGTCGAGGCGGCGTTCCAGCATCTGGAGCAGCACCTCGCCGGTGACGCCCTTGGCGACCGCGGCCTTCTCGAAGTACAAGCGGAACTGCCGCTCGAGGAGCCCGTAGATGCGGCGCGCCTTCTGCTTCTCGCGCAGCTGCTGTCCGTAATTCGTCTCCTTCACCCGCCGGCTCTTCCCGTGTTCGCCCGGCGCGTACCCGCGGCGCTCGATTGCGCACTTGTCAGAGAAGCAGCGCGAGGCCTTGAGGAAGAGCTTCATGCCCTCTCGCCGGCAGAGCCGGCATTTCGCATCGTGATATACCGCCATCTTCCGGCTCTCCTAGACGCGTCGCCGCTTCGGCGGGCGGCAACCATTGTGGGGAATGGGCGTCACGTCCTTGATTGCCGAAATCTCGAGACCCGCGGCCTGCAGCGACCGGATCGCGGCTTCGCGGCCGGCGCCCGGGCCCTTCACCCAGACCTCGACCCGCTTCATTCCGGCGTTCTGGGCTTCGCGCGCGCACGACTCGGCGGCCACCTGGGCGGCGAACGGCGTGCTCTTGCGGGAGCCCTTGAAGCCGACCTTGCCCGCGCTGGCCCACGTGATGACGTGGCCGTCCATGTCGGTGATCGTGACGATCGTGTTGTTGAAGCTGGCCCGCACATGGGCGACGCCATTCGTCCCCACCTTGCGCTCCCGCTTCTTGACGGTCTTTTTGACTTCGGTCACTCGTTACCTCCCTGCGGCCGCTCGCGGCGGCACGCTTGAATCACTTCTTCGGTGCAGGCTTGGCGGCCGCCACCGGCTTGCGAACGGCGCCCGCCGTCTTCTTCGGACCCTTGCGGGTGCGGGCGTTGGTCTTGGTGCGCTGGCCGCGCACCGGAAGTCCGCGACGATGGCGCAGTCCGCGGTACGCGCCGATGTCCATGAGCCGCTTGATGTTCATGGCCACTTCGGTGCGCAGCGCGCCTTCCACCTTGTACTCGCGCTCGATCACACCGCGCAGCTTGCCGGTGTCCTCGTCGCTCAGGTTCTTCACACGGATCTCGGGACGCACACCCGTCTTCTCCAGGATCCGGAGCGCCGTCGTGCGGCCGATGCCGTAGATGTAGGTCAGCGCGATCTCGATCCGCTTGTCCGCCGGAAGATCGACGCCCGCGATGCGTGCCACAGCCCTGCCTCCTTTGCGTTACTTCTGGCGCTGCTTGTGCCGCGGATTGCGGCTGCAGATCACCCGGATGACGCCCTTGCGACGCACCACCTTGCAGTGCTCGCAGATCTTCTTCACCGATGTACGCACCTTCATGGGGTCCTCTTTCCGGCTTCCTTCGCCGCTACTTGTACCGGTAGACGATCCGGCCCCGGGTCAGGTCGTACGGCGACAGCTCGACCGTCACCTTGTCCCCCGGGAGGATCCGGATGAAGTGCATCCTCATCTTGCCGGAGATGTGTGCCAGCACCTTGTGTCCGTTCTCCAGCTCGACCCGGAACATCGCGTTCGGCAACGGTTCGATCACCGTGCCTTCGACCTGGATACCTTCCTCTTTCGCCAAGCGTCCTTTCCTAGGCTTCCGGTCCCGGATCCGAAAGGATCTCGGGGCCGGCCTCGCCGATCGCCACCGTGTGTTCGAAGTGGGCGCTCAGCGAGCCGTCCTTTGTGTCCACCGTCCAACCGTCGGAGCGGACCACGACCTCGGGGCCGCCGGTGTTGACCATCGGTTCGATGGCGAGCACCTGCCCGGCCATGAGCCTTGGGCCCCGGCCGGGAGGCCCGTAGTTCGGAACCTGCGGCTCCTCGTGCATCTCACGGCCGATGCCGTGACCGACCAGCGCCCGCACCACCGAAAAACCGTGCGCCTCGACGTGCGACTGGATCGCGTGCGAGATGTCGCCGACGCGGTTCCCCGCGCGCGCCCGCGCGATCCCCTGCTCGAGCGCCTCGCGCGCCACGCGCAGCAGCTCCTTCGTGGTGTCCGGCACCTCTCCCACGGGGACCGTGACCGCAGCGTCACCGAAGTATCCGCCCTTTTCGACCCCCACGTCGATCCCGATGATGTCCCCTTCGCGCAGCGTGTAGGGACCCGGGATCGCGTGGACCACTTCCTGGTTCACCGAAGGGCAGATGGTCGCCGGGAAGCCGCGATAGCCCTTGAACGCCGGCCGCCCGCCGTTCGAGCGGATGAACTCCTCGGCGAGCGCGTCCAGCTCGGCCGTGGTGCGGCCCGGCCGCACCTCGCGAGCCAGCATCCGCAGGGTCTGCCCCGTGAGCCGGGCAGCCTCGCGAATCGCATCGATCTCGCTTCGATTCCTCAAGTAGACCATTGCCTATCCCTCGGCCCGGACCATGGCGATCACCTGGCGGATGGCGCCGTAGACGACGTCCGCCGTTTCCGTTCCGGAAAACTCGCGCAGCTTGCTCTGTGTGCGGTAGTGGCCGATGAGCGGCTCAGTCTGCTTGCGATAGACGTCGAGACGCTGCCGGATCGTGTCGTCCGCGTCGTCGACACGCCGCACCAGATCGACCGTCCGATGGTCGTCACAGTGAACGCCGTCCTGGGGCGGCGCGCTGATCAGATTGTACGCCCGCTTGCACATCGGACATTCGCGACGCGCTCCCAGCCGCCGCACCAGCTCCTCGCCGGGTGCGTTGAGCAGTGCCACGGTGTCGAGCACCGTTCCGCGCTCCTCGAGAATCCGGTCCAGCGCCTCGGCCTGGATCGTCGTGCGCGGGAACCCGTCGAGAACGAACCCGGTCGCCGCGTCGGGCTGGGCGATCCGATCCCGCACGAGACCGATCATGACGTCGTCCGGAACCAGCTGGCCGGAGTCGGACATCCGCTTGGCCTCGAGCCCGAACGCCGTCCCGCGGGCCGCGGCGTCACGCAGCATCTCCCCCGTCGAGATCAGCGGCCAGCCGAACTCGGCGGCGAGCCGCCGGCCCTGGGTTCCTTTCCCGACTCCGGGAGGTCCGAGAAGCACGATATTCACCTAAACCCTCTGTCTGCCGCGGAGCTTGCCGCGCTTGACGAAGCCTTCGTAGTGGCGCATGAGCAGATGCGATTCCACCTGTTGCAGCGTGTCGAGCGCCACGCCGACCACGATCAGCACGCTGGTGCCGCCGAAGCCCAGGAAGGGCAGGCCGGCCGCCGACATCAGCAAGTCCGGCACCACCGCGATCAGGGCGAGGAAGATGGCGCCCGGCAGCGTGATCCGCGACAGCACGCGATCGATGTACTCGGCGGTCTTCCGGCCGGGGCGGATGCCCGGGATGAAGCCGCCGTACTTCCGCATGTTCTCCGCCAGATCGTTCGGGTTCAGCACGACCGCCGTATAGAAGTAGGTGAAGAACACGATGATGACCGCGTAAAAGATGTTGTAGAGCGGCGCCTGCGGGTGGAACCAGTTCGAAAGCGACGCCAGCCAGTGGGTCGGCGGGACGAAGCCGGCCACCGTGGTGGGCAGGATCATGACGCTCGACGCGAAGATGATCGGAATCACGCCGGCGGTGTTCACCCGCAGCGGGATGTGGGTGTTCGACCCGCCGTACATCCTCCGGCCGACGATGCGCTTCGCGTACTGCACCGGGATCTTGCGCGTGGCCTGGGTCATGAGGATGACCGCCGCCACGATCGCGACCATCAGGGCCAGCACGCCGATCGCCAGCAGCGGCGAGATGGTGCCGGCGCGGACGCTCTCGATCGCCGAGAAGATGGCGTTGGGTCCGCCGCCGATGATGTTCACGAAGATGATCAGCGAGATGCCGTTGCCGATCCCGTGCTCGGTGATCTTCTCGCCCAGCCACATCACGAAGATGGTGCCGGTGGTCTGCGTGATGATGGTCGACAGCATGAACATCACGCCGGGGTTCGGCACGACGTTCAGGCCCTGCGAGGTGCCCATGTTCACGAGGAACACCGAATACGCCAGGGACTGGACGATCGAAATGAGGACCGTGCCGTAGCGCGTGAGCTGGGTGAGCTTCTTCTGGCCCTCCTCGCCCTCCTTGCGCAGCTTCTCGAAGTACGGCACCACCGCCCCGAGGAGCTGGATGATGATCGACGACGAGATGTACGGCATGATCCCGAGCGCGAAGATGGTCGCCCGCGAGAACGCGCCACCCACGAAGAGGTCGTAGAGTCCGAACAGCGTGCCGCGCTGGCTCTCGAATGCAGCCGCCAGCGCGCGCGCGTTCACGCCCGGCGTCGGGACGTGCTCGCCGAGCCGGTAGACGACGAACATCGCGAGCGTGAACAGGATCCGGCGCTTGAGCTCCGGGACCTGGAAGATATTGCGAAGCTTCTCGAGCATGTCGAGCTAGACCTTGCCCTTCTTCTGAGGACTGTCGATGCGGCCGCCCGCCTTCTCGACGGCGGCGCGCGCCGTGGCGCTCGCGGCGTCGACCACGAACGTGAGCGGCGACTTGAGATCGGCGTTCCCGAGCAGCTTGATCGGACCCGGGCGGCGGATGATCCGCTCCGCCTTGAGCCAGGCCCGGTCGACGGTGGTGTTGGCCGCCACCTCCATGAGCCGCGACAGGTTCACGACCTGGAATTCGACGTGCCCCGGGTTCTTGAACCCGCGTTTCGGCAGACGCCGCTGAATGGGCATCTGGCCGCCTTCGAACCAGCTCGGAATCTTGCCGCCGGTGCGCGCCTTGTGCCCCTTGTGTCCGCGGCCGGAAGTGCCGCCAAGCCCGGTAGCCGAGCCCTTGCCCCGACGCTTGGTCGGGCGCGTGGAGCCGGAAGCGGGACGAATGGACCCGATACGCATCGTGACCGTCCTTTAAGCCTTGTGCTCCGCCACCTGAACCAGGTGGCGGACCTTGAAGATCATGCCCCGGATCTGGGGCGTGTCGGTGTGCTCCACGACCTGCTGCAGACGACGGAGCCCGAGGGCCCGCACCGTCGCCTTCTGGTCCTGCTTGTGGCCGCTCGCGCTCTTGACCCAGCGGATACGGATTCTAAGCGGCATTGCCGTCGCTCCTCCGTCCGAACAGCTCGGCCAGTGTGTAGCCGCGCGCGGCGGCGATTGCGGACGGACGACGCAGGCGCTGAAGCCCGTTGACCGTCGCCTTCACGAGGTTGTGGGGATTGCGGCTGCCCAGGCACTTGGTGAGCACGTTCTGGACGCCGGCCACTTCCAGCACGGCGCGCACGCCCGAGCCGGCGATCACGCCGGTTCCCGGCGAGGCCGGCCGCATCAGCACTTCGCCCGCGCCGAAGTGTCCGACGATCATGTGCGGGATCGAGCCCGCGCGCGTGATCGGCACCTCGAACAGGCTCTTCTTCGCGATCTCACCGGCCTTGCGGATCGCATCCGCGACTTCGTTGGCCTTGCCGAGTCCGATGCCCACGCGGCCCTTCTGATCGCCGACCGCCACGATCGCGTTGAACGAGAACCGCCGGCCACCCTTCACGACCTTGGCGCAGCGATTCACGCTGATCACGCGCTCGAGGAACTCGGACTTCGGCGCTTCTGACTGACGTGCCACAGCTGCCTCCTAGAACTCGAGTCCGCCGGCGCGAGCGCCGTCGGCCAACGCCTTCACCCGCCCGTGGTATCGATAGCCCCCGCGGTCGAATGCGATTCGCGTGATCCCGGCGGTCTTCGCGCGCTCCGCCACCAGCTTGCCGACGGCGGTGCTGACCGCGAGCTTGCCCTTGCCCTCCGCCCCGGCCGCTTCGCGGCTCGAGGCCTGGGCCAGGGTCGCGCCCTTCTGATCGTCGATGATCTGCGCGTAGATGTGCCGCGAGCTGCGGAAGATCGAAAGCCGCGGACGGGCGCCTTCGCCCTGCACGCGCTTGCGGATCCGGTAACGCCGGATCCGGCGACGCTCGTATTTGTTGTGCTGCCCGCTCATGACGCTGCTCCTGCCGCCTTGCCGGCCTTGCGACGCACGTACTCGCCTTCGTAGCGGATGCCCTTGCCCTTGTAAGGCTCCGGCGGACGGTAGTTGCGGATGTTGGCCGCCACCTGTCCGACGAGGACCTTGTCCGCCCCGCTCACGGTGAGCTTGGTCGGGCTGTCGACCTTGACGTTGATGCCTTCCGGCGGATCGAAGTGGATCGGGTGCGAGAAGCCGAGCTGGAGCACCAGTCGCTTCCCCTCCATCAGCGCGCGGTATCCGGTGCCCTGGATCTCGAGCGACTTCGAGAAGCCGGTCGAGACCCCGATGACCATGTTCGCCAGCCGCGCGCGCATCGTCCCGAACATCGGGTTCCGCGTGATCACCTCGGCCGTCACCTGCGCCACTCCGTCGGTCACCGTGACCTGGGTGCCCTTCAGCACGCCGATGCTGAGGGTGCCCTTCGGTCCCTTCACCTGCACCGTTCCGTCGTCCACCTGCACGGTGACGCCGCTGGGAATCGGGATCGGCATCTTGCCTACACGCGACATGGCGCCCCCTACCAGACCTGGCACATGAGTTCGCCGCCGAGCCCCGCATCGCGGGCCTCGCGGTCGGTCATGATGCCGCGTGAAGTGGACACGATCGACGACCCCAGACCGCCCATGACCTTCGGGATGCGGTCCTTCGGGACGTACACCCGGCGCCCGGGCGTGCTGACACGCCGGATGCCGGTGATCACGTTGGACTGATCCGGCGCGTACTTGAGGTACAAGCGGATGATCCCCTGGCCGGTGCCTTCGATGACCTTGAAGTTGTTGATGAACCGCTCCCGGAGCAGCGCCTTGGTGAGCTCGACCTTCACACGGGAGGCCGGCACATCGACCTTGCGGTGCTTCGCCTGGATGGCATTCCGGATTCCCGTCAGGAAATCCGCGATCGGATCCGAAACCGACATTCTTCACTCCTGTCCCAGCGTCCCGGAGCCCCTGGGGTTCCGGCAGCCTGGCACTTGTGCGTCCCGAAGCCGGGACGCGGGTTTACCAGCTCGCTTTGACGACGCCCGGGATCTGCCCGGACAGCGCCAGCTCGCGGAAGCAGATGCGGCAGAGAGCGAAGTCGCGCAGGTACGCGCGCGGACGCCCGCAGCGGTTGCAGCGGGTGTAGCCGCGGACCTTGAACTTCGGCTTCCGCTTCCACTTCTCGATAATCGACTTCTTGGCCAAGACGACCCTCCGTTGCTCCCGCCTACCTCTGGCGGAAGGGCATGTTCATCAGCCTGAGCAGCTCGCGTCCTTCTTCGTCGTTGCGGGCCGACGTAACGATCGTCACGTCCATGCCGCGCACCTTCCCGACCTTGTCGTAGTTGATCTCCGGAAAAATGATCTGTTCCGTGAGACCCATGTTGTAGTTGCCGCGCCCGTCGAATGAGCGCGGGCTCAGGCCGCGGAAGTCGCGGATGCGCGGAATCGCCACATTGATCAGGCGGTCGAAGAACTCGTACATCCGGGCGCCGCGGAGCGTGACCGCGCAGCCGATCGGCAGACCCTCGCGCAGCTTGAAGTTCGAGATCGCCTTCTTGGCGCGCCGCACCGCCGGCTTCTGGCCGGCGATCTGACCGAGCTCGTTCATGGCGGCGTCGAGAAGCTTCTGGTCCGTGATGGCCTCGCCGACGCCCATGTTGACCACGATCTTCTGGAAGCGCGGCACCTGCATGACGCTCGAGTAGCTGAACTTCTCCATGAGCGCCTTCCGCACCTTCTCCTCGTAGTGCTTCGCGAGCCGCGGTTTGTCCTTGAGCCCCTTGGGGCGTCCGGCCGCCACGGCCACGGCGCCGCCCTCGGACGCGGCCTTCTTACCGCCGCCCTTGGGCCGCGACGCCTTCGCGGGAGCGTCCACCTTCTTCTTCTCTTTCTTTTCCTTCTCTTCCGCCATCCGATCCTCGATCCCGGGGGGTTTTGCGCGTCCCGCCCTCCCCGGGTGCCTTGCGGGGCCGCGCTCCGCCGCCGCTCACGCGGCAGCTCTTATTTTATGCCTCCGCTTCGGTCGTCCTACTACTTCGACGGCTTCGGCAGGGTCTCTCCGCTCGCCCGCGAAACGCGCTCACGTGTGCCGTCGGGCAGCACGCGCACACCGACTCGCACCCCCCGCTCCGCCTTCGCGTCCCACAGCAGGACGTTCGACAGGTGGATCGGAGCCTCGCGCTCGATGATGCCGCCGCCCTGGCCGGCGCGACGCGCCTTGGTGTGCCGCTTCACGAAGTTGATCTTCTCGACGGTCACGCGCTGCTTCTCCTCGTCCACCGACAGCACCCGACCGACCTTGCCCTTGTCGTCTCCCGCGATCACGCGGACCGTGTCGCCCTTACGGATCTTCAGCGCCATGTCAGATGACCTCCGGCGCGAGCGAAATGATCTTCATGAACGCCTTCTCGCGCAGCTCGCGCGCGACCGGACCGAAGATGCGGGTTCCGCGCGGCTCCTTGTCGTCGTTGATGAGCACGACCGCGTTCTCGTCGAAACGGATGTACGAGCCGTCCTTGCGGCGGCCTTCCTTGACGGCGCGCACCACCACGGCCTTGGCGACGTCGCCCTTCTTGACCGCGGCGCCCGGGATTGCGTCCTTCACCGAAACCACCACGATGTCACCGAGGCGGCCGTAGCGCTTGTGATGGCCGCCGAGCACCTTGATGCACTGGGCGCGCTTGGCGCCCGAGTTGTCGGCGACGACCACCATCGTGCGAAGCTGGATCATCGTTCCTCCGCTACTTCGCGCGCTCGACGAACTCGATGAACCGCCAGCGCTTGTCCTTGGACAGCGGACGGGTCTCCGAGAATCGGATCAGGTCGCCCACGCGGCATTCATTCTTCTCGTCGTGCACCTTGAACTTCGACCGCCGGCGCACGTACCGCCCGTACACCGGATGCTTCACGAGGCGCTCGATGGAGACGACCACCGTCTTCTCCATGCGGTCGCTCACCACGCGCCCCACGCGCACCTTTCGCTGGGCGCGCGATTCCGTCTGCGTTGCTTCCGTCATGTCGTCTGCCGCTCCTTCTCGTGCAGCACTGTGAGGAGGCGGGCCAGCTCGCGGCGCCCCTCGCGGATCTTGAGGGGGTTGTCGAGCTGCTTCATCGCGTTGCGGAAGCGGAGGTTGAACATCTCCTCGCGCAGCTCCGCGACCCGCGCGCGGATCTCGTCCGCCGTCTGTTCACGCATGATGCTGGCCTTGACGTGAGGCATCGCTCACTCCCCTAGCTCGTGGCGCTCGACGAAACGGGTGCGGATGGGCAGCTTCGAAGCGCCGAGCTTCATCGCCTCGACCGCCATCGCCCGCGTGATCCCTTCCAGCTCGAACATCACGCGTCCCGGCTTGATCACGCAGACCCAGAATTCGGGGTTGCCCTTGCCCTTGCCCATTCGGGTCTCGGCGGGCTTCTTCGTGACCGGCTTGTCCGGAAAGACGCGAATCCACACCTTGCCCCCGCGCTTGATCGTGCGGGTGATCGCCACGCGCGCCGCCTCGATCTGGCGGTTCGTGACCCACGCCGGCTCGAGCGCCTGGAGGCCGAACTCCCCGAACACCACCGAGGAGCCGCGGTAGGCCTTGCCGTTCATGCGACCGCGCTGCTGCTTGCGGTATTTGACGCGCTTCGGCATCAGCATTGTCTTAGGTCCCCTACTTGGCCGCGGCGGCGGCAGCGGCCGCCTGCGGCTTGTCCAGCACTTCGCCGTGGAACATCCAGACCTTCACGCCGCAGGTTCCGTATGCCGTGATCGCCGTGGCGCGCGCGAAATCGATGTCGGCGCGCAGCGTGTGGAGCGGCACCCGTCCCTCGCGGTATGTCTCGAAGCGGGCCATTTCCGAGCCGCCGAGCCGCCCCGAGCACGCGACGCGGATGCCCTGCGCCCCGGCACGCATCGAGGAGGCGATTGCCTTCTTCATGGCGCGGCGGAACGAGACACGCTGCTCGAGCTGCTTCGCGATGTGCTCGGCCACCAGCTGGGCGTCGAGGTCGGCGCGCTTGATCTCTTCGATGTTGAGCTGGACCTGCTTCTTCGTGAGCTGCTTCATCTCCTCGGAGAGCTTGTCCACCTGCTCGCCCTTGCGGCCGATGACGAGGCCGGGACGCGCAGTCTTGATGCCGATCGTGACCTTGTCGCCCTTGCGCTCGATCGTGATCCGGGAGATGCCGGCCTGGTACAGGCGCTTCTTGAGGTAGCGCTTGATCAGCAGGTCCTCCTGGAGCAACTCGGCGTAGTTGCGCTTGGCGAACCACTTCGAGTCCCAGGTCTTGACGATCCCGAGCCGCAGCCCGATCGGATTGGTCTTCTGTCCCATCGTTACTCCTTCGTGGCCACGATCACGCGGACATGACTGGTCCGCTTGAGCATGGGCGTCGCACGACCCTGGGCCCGCGGCAGCCAGCGCTTGAGCGTCGGTCCGGCGCCGACCACGGCTTCCTTCACGTAAAGCTCCTCGAGCCGCACCCGTCCCTGCTGGAGCGCGTTCGCCACCGCCGACTTGAGCACCTTCTGGACGATGCGCGCGCCCTGCTTGGGCATGAACTGCAGCGTGGTCTGGGCCGCTTCCACGTTCTGGCCGCGGATCAGCTCCAGCACCTGGTTGCACTTTCGCGGAGTGATCCGCACGTACCGCTGAATGGCCATCGCTTGCATGTCGATCACTTCCCGGGCGCCGGGGTCTTTTCGGCCGTCTGTCCATGACCGCGGAAGATCCGCGTCGGCACGAACTCCCCGAGCTTGTGGCCCACCATGTTTTCCGTGACGTAGATCGGAATGAACTTGTTCCCGTTGTGCACCGCGAGCGTGTGCCCCACGAACTCGGGGAGCACCGTGCAGCGCCGCGCCCACGTCTTCAGCACGCGCTTCTCACCGCTGCGGTTCATCGTCTCGATCTTCCGCACCAGCGAATCGACGACGTACGGCCCTTTTTTGATCGAACGCGCCATGAGCGCCGGTCTCCTACTTCGAGCGGCGACGCACGATGAGCGAGTCGCTCAGCTTGCGCTTCCGCGTTTTGAGTCCCTTGGTGATCTTGCCCCACGGCGAACACGGATGACGGCCACCCGAGGTCTTACCCTCGCCGCCGCCCATCGGATGATCCACCGGGTTCATCGCCACGCCGCGCACGCTGGGGCTGCGTCCCCGCCAGCGCGACCGTCCGGCCTTGCCCAGAGACTGATTCTCGTGGTCGAGGTTGCCGACCTGCCCGATCACGGCGCGACAGTTCACGTGGAACCGGCGCACCTCGCCCGAGGGAAGACGCAGCTGCGCGTAGTCGCCCTCCTTGGCCATGAGCTGGCAGAACGCCCCGGCGGCCCGCGCGATCCGCGACTTCCGGCCGGGCATGAGCTCGACGTTGTGGAGGTTGGTGCCCAGCGGGATGGCCCGCAGCGGCAGGCAGTTCCCCGCCTTGATCTCGGCGGCCGGACCGGAGTCCACGCGCTCGCCGACCTTGAGACCGTCGGGCGCCACGATGTAGCGGCGCTCGCCGTCAGCGTAGTTGAGCAGCGCAATCCGCGCCGAGCGGTTCGGGTCGTACTCGATGCTCGCCACCTTCGCCGGCACGCCGTCCTTGTCGCGACGGAAATCGATGATCCGGTAGCGCTGCTTGTGGCCGCCACCGATCCAGCGTGCGGAGATGTGGCCGTAGTTGTTGCGCCCGCCGGACTTCACCATGCGTTCGGTCAGCGCGCGGACCGGCTTCGAGCGCGTGATGTCCCCGAAGGTGTTCATCACCGTGTGGCGCAGCGTCGGCGTCAGGGGTCGGAATTTCTTGAGTGCCATGGCGGGGGTCCCTAGATCTGCTCGAACAGCTCGATCTTCTGATCGGGCTTGAGGGTGACAATCGCCTTCTTCCAGTGATTGCGCCGGCCGACGAAGCGCCCCTGGCGCTTCTCCTTGCCCTGCATCTGCAGCGTGCGCACTTGGTCCACCTTCACAGAGAACACCGCCTCGACTGCGCGCTTGATCTCGATCTTGTTGGCGTCGCGCGCCACTTCGAAGAGGTACTGGTTCAGCTTCTCGCGCTGAACGGTGCCCTTTTCGGTGATGAGGACGCGGCGGATGATGCTGCGCGGATCGCTCATGACGCGAAGACCTCCTTCACCTTCTCGAGGCCGGCCGCGGTGATCAGCACCACCTCGCAGTTGAGGAGGTCGTAGGCGTTGAGCTGGTGGGCCAGCGTGGTGTGCAGGTTCCGGATGTTCCGGCACGAGCGCACGACGTCCGGCGTCGCTTCGCCCAGAACGAGCAGAGTGCGCTTCTCGCCGAGCCCGAGCTTCTTCAACATACCCGCCACCTCACGGGTCTTGGGCTCCTTCACCCGCAGGTCCTCGATCACGCTCACGGCGTTCTCGCTGGCCTTGAGCGACAGCGCCGAGAACAGCGCGGCGCGGCGCTGCTGGCGCGGCATCTCGGTGCGGTAGTCGCGCGGCTTCGGACCGAACGCCCGTCCGCCACCCGGCATCAGCGGCGAGGTGTTCGAGCCCTGGCGCGCACGGCCGGTGCCCTTCTGGCGGAACGGCTTCTTGCCGCCTCCGGAAACCTCGCCCTTGGCCTGCACCTTGGCAGTGCCCTGGCGCTGGTTCGCGAGGTGACGCTTCACCGAAAGCCAGATCAGGTGCTCGTTCACCTGCTGCCCGAACAGCGATTCGGGAAGCGCGGTGGTTCCCTTCTCGGTGCCGTCGAAGGCGAAGTTCTTTGCCTGGAGCGTGCTCATTTCGCTTCCCGCTTCCGGATGATGACGATGCCGTTCGGCGGTCCGGGAACGGCGCCGCGCACCATCACGACGTTCTGCTCCTCGTCGATCGCGACGACCTCGAGGTTCTTCTGGGTCAGGAACCCGCCGCCCATTCGGCCCGGCAGGCGCTTGCCCTTGACGACGCGCGACGGGAACGCCGACGCGCCGATCGAGCCCGGCTGCTTGCCGTGCGTCGGTCCGTGCGAAGCGTGGCCCGCCGCGAACCCGTGGCGCTTGACGACACCCTGGAATCCGCGGCCGCGCGTGATGCCCTGCACGTCCACGTGCGTCCCCTTCTCGAACAGCGAGACCGTCAGCTTCTGACCGATCTCGTAGCCGTTCTGATCGCCGACGCGGAACTCACGGACCACCCGCATGGGCGGAAGGTTCTTCTTCTTGAACTGCCCGAGAACCGGGCGCGTGAAGCGTGATTCCTTGTTGGACCCGAACCCGAGCTGAACGCCGGCATAGCCGTTCCGCTCCAAGGTGCGGACCTCGGTGACCGTGCACGGTCCCGCTTCGATCACTGTGACGGGAACCACCTCGCCCTTCTCGTCGAAGAGCTGGGTCATTCCGACTTTCTTTCCAATCAGTCCGATCATGTTGGCGATCCCTGGAGGGCCCGAGTGATTCGGCAGGCTCCTCACGTCTTGATTTCGATGTCCACGCCGGCCGGGATGTCCAGCTTCTCGAGCGCTTCCATGGTCTGTGCGCTCGAGCGCGTGATGTCGATCAGGCGTTTGTGGATTCGGACTTCAAACTGCTCTCTCGACTTCTTGTCGACGTGGGGACTGCGCAGCACGGTGTAAACCGTCCTGCGCGTCGGCAGCGGCACGGGTCCCGACGTCAGGGCCCCGGTACGCCGCGCCGTCCGCACGATCTCCTGCGCCGACTGATCGAGCGTCGCGTGGTCGTAAGACTTGAGCTTGATTCGGATCTTCATCTGGAGCATGGGTCGCTTCCTACTGGACGACGGTGGCGACGACGCCGGCGCCCACCGTGCGTCCGCCTTCGCGGATCGCGAACCGCAGTCCTTCTTCCATCGCGATCGGCGTGATCAGCTCCACTTCCATGTCCAC